>Ga0209977_10001492_pt1 | contig 10260 bp, 9 predicted proteins | sample SumtaG_2_FD_183113 | JGI IMG/M metagenome (GOLD analysis project Ga0209977, IMG submission 183113) | Deep subsurface microbial communities from Indian Ocean to uncover new lineages of life (NeLLi) - Sumatra_00607 metaG (SPAdes) (version 2) | ecosystem: Environmental > Aquatic > Marine > Oceanic... | reverse complement strand
AAAACTGAAGAACAAAAAGCATGGAACAGCGTATTTAAGATTCTTAACAAATATTACCCCGTATATGTTGAGGAAGTTGAAAAATTAAAGTTAGGAACAGGATTACAAAGTATCATAAAATTGTTTCCTAAAAACGATGTCGATATATATCTCTAATTTTGAATCATGGCGTTTAATAATACTAAATACTCGTTAAGAAGCACATTTATAGGGCTATCTTCGTTCCAACTACTCGCGATGTTTAGACGGGGTATGTTTTACACATACTTATCTGTTTATATGTTAGATTTTTTGGGTCTATCCGCGACTGAAACAACATTATACGCTACACTTCCCATGATTATGAGCGTGGTTTTTCAAAATTTTGTTTGGGGTCCTTTAAGCGACAAAATTCAAAGGAGGAGATCGATGATTATCTTGGGTGAAGTTTTAGCCGGGATTGGAACAATAGCGGTCTGGTTTGTTCACTCAGTTTTCTCGAATTTGTTGCTTGCGGGATACGCTATTATTATCGGATTAATGTGTATTGAAGTGTTTTGGTCAATGTCCAATATTAGCTGGACCGCTCTCATTAGCGATATTTACCCTTCTAAGGATAGAAGTAAAATTATGGGACAATTAACTAGCGTTGGAGGTTTTGGAAGAATAATAGGAATATCTATTGGAGCATTACTCTACAATGGCGGTTATGGTTTTCGTGATGGTCCATTATTCTTTGTAGCTTCACTGGTTATGTTTGTATCTACTATTCCTATGATTTTCACCCCAGAAGGAGGGATTATATCTGAAAAAGATGTAGAAGTGGAGAATAATGATAATACACCACAAAACTACAATTTTAAACTTATTTTCATTGTTTTCATTATTTCTTTAACATTTATTAATTTTGGACGCAATTCAATTGCAACGTTTTATAGTCCGTATTTGAAATTGGATGCTGGATTTGCAGTAGATGACATATTATTGGGCTATATTGCAAATACTCGATCGTTAGCAGTCCTAACTATAGGTTTTTTAGCAGGTACTTTAAGTAAAAAGTTTGGACACTCTCGAACTCTTATATTAGGTGTGAGTTTAGCTATTTTCGCGTTAATTATCACGGGATTAACTGACAATTTGATATTGATATTTGTTGGAAGCTTTTTTATAGGGACGGGTGAAGTTATTATTTATGCTGCTTCTTATGTTATTGCATCTAACTTGATTCCTTCCAAGGTTAGGGCAAAATTATTTGGAGTATACAATATGACATTTTTTCTTTCTTGGGGATTAGCATGTACAATTATATCAGGTCCATTGATAGACTTTCTCGGTCGTGAGAAAGCAACATCTTATCAAGCAGCTTTTATTGTAGGTGCTATAATAACAGGAATAGGATTAGTTCTTTTTTTACTATTAGAAATCTGGCTCAAACCTAAAAGTGCTAAGAAATAAAATTATTGATCTAGTTTTTTATATTATATATTAAAAAATCAATAAAATTTGAATTTAAATTAAGACATTACAGCATTAAAATTGATAAATTTGCAAAAAATCAAGGTCATAAACCAAAGAATGGAATCAACAGCAGTGTTTTCTTTTTGATGGTGTTTTCAAAATATTTCTTTCAGTTGTATTAGCAGGTTCTTTATTTAATGATAATTCAATACCACAACTTTCACAAAACTTTATAGTTAAATCATTTATTTGTGTTCCACAATTAGGACAGTTCAACATATCTCACGAGATTATATTTTAGAATAATCAACAATCTTTAAGAGGTAATGGAATTAGGTGTATTTAAAAATAATCCTTATTTTTCATAATAGCCAGAGGTTTATACCTAATTGAAAGATACAAATCATGGGAATATACTTATAAGTTTTTAACCTAAGATTTAAATAAATCTGTCAATTATTTTAACCAATATGATATATGAATGCTTAGTACAATGTCCATTTTGCGGACATTCAAATAAAGTAGAAATAACAGAAAATAAGTGATTACTGAATATAGAATGTCAAAGCTGTAAAGAAATCATTACTGGGAAAGAAAATCCTCATGGTTGAAATTGAGTACTTTGTGCATATGGTAGCGTTCCCTGATTACAGATTCAAGAAGTGGAAAATAAATTAGAATAAAAAAAATCAATGATGCCAATAAATAAATATTAGTTATTGGCTAAGACGAGATTGTGCTCTCGAAAAATAATATCTATCTATGCTAAGAAATAGCATATGAAAAATTTAATATTACTATAAGAGAAAAAAAATTATTAATTTAGTTTTTTACAGCACTCATCGCATTTTAACTCAGCTAAGCTTAAATATCCACAGTTATTACCCATATTGCACTCAAGCTGATTTGACTACAACATTGTGGAATAGTTTCCATTATTTTTCCACAGCCGGTACATCTAAAAGTTTCCATTTATTTTAACCTCCTTATTTAAATTTAGTTTATTCAACAAGTTCCATTGCTTTACCGTGATGTTCGGGGATTGATTGCGCCCCACAAGATGCACCCATCCAACAGACTAGTTGCTCTCCTTCTTGATGCATTGGTTGACCACAATGCATAGGTAAATCTTGCTCCAATCCACATTCAACACATTTTAATTTACTCATTTTTTTATCTACCTCTTTTTCTTCTTTACTTGGTTTTATTTCTTGAGTTTTCTTTTTATCCTCTGAAACGACTAATTCTTCTTCTTCGGTTCCTTTCATCTGCATCAACTTAGGGTTCATGTTATCGTAGTTTTTAAACCTTTCAGGGTCTTGTTTAAAGTGAGCTTCACAGTTAGGACCGCAAAAATGATACATTTTTCCTTGATATTCATGCTCTAAAGCGCGTCTTGGATCAATCTCCATACCACACACAGGATCTACAACCTTTTCTTGGGAGATTAACAGCTTTTCTTCTTCTAATTGTTGAGGTGTCTTTGGTTCGTATCTTTTCAAGAAAAGCGCATTAGTGACTACAGAAACAGAACTACTTGCCATAAAAACAGCGGCTAAATAGGGTGGTAAGAAAAACCCAGTCCCGTAATAAAGAATTCCAGCAGCAATAGGTATTCCAATTAAATTATAAATGAACGCCCAAAACAAGTTTGTAATCATTTTTCGGTAAGTTTTTTTAGATAAATTAATTGCAGAGACTACATTCCGAAGATCTCCCCTCATAAGTACTATATCTGCAGTTTCTATTGCAATATCTGTTCCAGATCCAATCGCAATTCCAACATCTGCTTGAGCGAGAGCAGGAGCATCGTTTATTCCATCTCCAACCATACCAACAATCTTTTTATCTTCCGATTCCTGTAATTTTCTAATGGTTTCAGCTTTTTCATTTGGTAAAACTTCAGCTAATATATGTTCTTCATCAAAATTTAATTCTTTGCCTATGCTCAAAGCGGTTTGTTTATTATCCCCTGTAAGCATAAAAAGTTCTAAATCTTTTTCTCGTAATTTTTCTAAAGCGTATGGGGCTTGTTCTTTCATTTTATCCGAAATTCCAATAATCCCCTTAATCTCATTTTCAACACTAATTAAAATAGTTGTTTTTCCTTGTCTTTGAAATTCATTAAACTTTTCTTTGTAAGAATCAATAGAGATACTATAATCAGCCATCAACTTCTCGTTTCCTATAAGTACGGTTTTATTTTTAATATCAGTTTTAATACCTTTCCCCGGTATAGCATTTAATTCAGTGGGAATTTCGAGAGTTAACCCCTTTTGGTTTGCTTCTTCAATGATTGCTTGTCCAAGAAGGTGTTCAGAACCCATTTCAGCACTTCCTGCGTAAAATAATAACTCATCTTCATCATAACCAGTGCCGTTCAAATCTTTTTCAGTAAAGATTCCAGAAACTTTTGGTTTTCCAATTGTTAAAGTCCCCGTCTTGTCAAAAACGATAGTATTAATTGTGCTAATTGCTTCTAAAGAATCCCCACCTTTTATTAATATTCCATTTTCGGCACCTTTACCAGTTCCTACCATGACGGCAGTAGGTATCGCTAAACCAAGAGCGCAAGGACATGAAATCACTACCACTGATGTAAACACTAATAAAGATATTTCTAATCCTATAGCTGCTATAAAATACCAATATAAGAACGCTCCAGCAGCTATTATAATAACAGCAGGAACAAAATAATTGCTAACGGTATCTGCTAATTGTTGTTTTGCCGCTTTTTTACTTTGGGCTTCTTTTACAAAATTAATTATCTGAAATAAAAGTGTATCCTTCCCTATTTTTTCTGCTTTGATATTTAATAGGCCAGTTTGATTCAATGTCGCGCCAATTACTTCGCTATCAATTTCTTTTTTCACATATCTACTTTCCCCAGTAATCATTGACTCGTCAACTTTTGTTTTTCCTTTAACCACTTTTCCATCGATTGGAATTTTTTCACCAGGTCGAACAACTAAGATGTCTCCAACCTCAATCTCTTCAATCGGGATTTCAATTTCTTTTTCATCTTTCAAAAGAGTGGCTGTTTTAGGTTGTAATCCAATAAGTTTCTTGATTGCTTCTGAAGTCTGTCCTTTAGTTTTATGTTCGAAATACTTGCCAATTAATAGGAATGCAAGAATCATGCTCATTGCTTCGTAAAATGTGTTTCCCTCAATTAAAAAAGTTGACAATATCGAATATACAAGTGCTGTTGTTGTTCCTAACGCAACTAGCACATCCATATTAGTTGATTTGTTCCTTAATGATTTGTATGCGCCAATAAGAAAGAAAGATCCTGCAATACTAAAGTCAGCTAACGCTAAAAAGAACAAGACTAAGTTCCTATTGAACGATTCTGCTACGAACCAACTAATTGGAGTAATAACAAACATAAACGCTAATGAAATTACTAAAATCCTTAATCGATATCGCATCTCTTTTTTATGTCTTTCGATCTCTTTATCAAGCGCTCCTGCTGCTATTTCAAGTTTATAACCTAATTGTTTAACTTTTGAGTAAATTTTACTTTCATCGAGTTGTAATTCATTATATTCGATAAACAACTTACTGACTTTAAAATTTCCTCTCACTTCATATATTCCTTCAATCTTTTCAACTGAATTAACCAATTCATTGAACTCTGATTCAGGAATAGAATTAACTACTTTATAATCTACTTTAGCTAGCGTTGCTTTATATCCTAAGTCCTTTATCGCTTTATTAAATTCAGCATAACTAATTTTGCTTGAATTATATTCGACGGTAGCCTCTTCACTCGCAAAATTCACTACTGAACTGCTTACTCCATCTAAATTCTTCAATTTGGTTTCGATTTTTAAAGCACAAGATGCGCAGGTCATACCACTGAGCTTTATTTTCATTTTTTCATCTGTTTTTGCTTCCATTTTACGTCACTCCTTTCTTAATTCTTCATTATTGAAACAATTAAATATAGATTCTTATTATAATTTGAAAATATAAATAACCGTTTCTTTAAGATTCTTAATGAAATCTCTCTCATAATTTCTATTTTAAAAATTAATTAAAATTATACTTTAAGATATATATTAAAAAGTATATATTTAAATATTCATTTTATATTCTAAAGATCAATAATAAATTTAAAGGATATTTAAAAAAAGATAGGTAATTCCATTATGGCTGAAGAAACTGAAATTAAAATTCAAAATCTCACCAAATTTTATATGTTAGTGTTACTAAAATCAAACGATACTGTTACTGGATATTTTATCCTTAAAAAACTCCAAAAAGATTTAGGAAAAACAGCTAGTCCAACTTACGTATACGATTTCTTAAAAAGCTTAAAATCTCAAGGATATGTTGAGGATGCTACAAATTCTAAAACATCGAAACGCTCTAAGGGTTATCAACTCACATCTCAAGGTCACGAATTCATAGATAGAATCTTCTTAAGATTTAACAACTTAATAGAAGTTGCAATCCAGTCAAGATTAGAAATTTGCGCTAGTTGTGGTGTGAGGCTTTACGATAATTATCACAGTGAGAAAATTGGGAACAAAGATTTAAATTTTTGCTGTAAGCATTGTGCAAAAGCATTTAAGAATGAACAAATGTAAAAATCATTTAAAAATCTTAAAAAAAAAAGTATTTGCTTTATGTTGAAACTATAGTAGTCCTGTTCCACATAAAGGACAATATTTAGAATTGCGATCATCTAATTTTGAACCACATTCTGGACAATAGTTAGTTGTTTCAGATGGTTTAAATTCCGTGTGTTTTCCGGTAGGTGTTATATTATCAATTGGATCTTCTAAGTATTCTTCAACATTCGTGTGTTGATTAAGTACGAACAATAATATAACTACAACTACTATAAAAGAAATAACTCCTAGAAAAATTAATGCTCCATTAGGAGTAAACCAATCCATCATGTGCCCTGTTTCATCATGCATATAATCAAAAATCATAATTTAATCCTCGTATTTTGTTTTATAATTTAAATTCTCTCTTTGTTTTTGAATTCTGTCCCTTGATTATAACTATTTCTGACTAGTAAATACATAACTAATCCTAACAGATTTAGTATTAATCCTAGTAATAACCAAACTTCAGAGTTTTTGATTCCCCGCCTTATTGCATCTTTATGTAAATAGTAAGTAATTAAAATACTCAAGCCTATGTACGTAACCATTCCAACGATCATAAAAATCCATCCATATGGCCCAAATATATTAAACCACCAATCCATCATATGATAATTATATGTTTGTAATACTGTTAAACTCATTTAATCAACGGTGTTAATTTTTTTTATTTTAATACTTTAGGATATATACAAGAAAATATATATTTAAATATTACTATTATAAAAATTAAATTACTCAAAAATAATAAACAACCCAGACGAAGTTAGGAGATCGAATAAAACATAAACCAGCTAAATTAAACAGATCGGATATTATGGCTTGAAAACTTTTTCTTATTTGTGCTCGTTACTTTGCATCCTTTTTGATCTATAAGCCTTAATATAAGTTTTACCACCGAAGGAATTAATTAAAACGGTTGAAACGCTCAAAGCCATTGCGATCATGGCCCAAATAGGGTGTAGAATTCCAGATATTGCTGTTCCGATTCCTATTGCATTAAAACCAAACGCAAGTATTAGATTTTGTAAAGTTTTATAGTAACTTGACTTTCCTATATGATACGCATCTAAAATCCTTTTTAAATCATCTGTCACCAAGATTATATCAGCAGATTCGATTGCAATATCTGTACCTGCACCGATTGCGATTCCAATATCAGCCTGCATGAGTGCGGGTGCATCATTTATCCCATCTCCAACCATTGCCACTCGTTCTCCTCTCATTTGCAGTTCTCTTATTTTTAAAGCTTTTTCTTGGGGTAATACTTCCGCTAATACTTCCTTAATACCTAATTTTTTCGCAATAGTTCTAGTTACGCGCATATTATCTCCGGATATTATTAGAGTTTCAAAACCTTCCTTATGAAGTAGTTCTATTGCCTCATGAGACTCCTTTTTCAATCTATCTCCAATTGTGATAAGTCCTATTGGATTCTTGTCTTCTGCAACAATTATTACTGTTTTACCTTGATTTTGTAATTCTTTCATACGATCATGTAGATTATCAATAATTACGCGATTATCTTTCATAAATCGGTAATTTCCTACAAAAATTGATTTATTTTTTATTATCCCTTGAACACCATAACCCACAGAAGTTTGGAAGTTATTTACTGGTAAAAGTTCAATTTTTTTTTTAATTACATAATTAACAATCGCCTTTCCTAAAGGATGGTTAGAACCTAACTCAATGCTCGCCGCCTTAGCTAGTAAATCATTTTCGTTATAATTCCCAGTTGTATAAACTTGAATTACTTGGGGTTTCCCAATTGTAAGTGTCCCTGTTTTGTCGAATATGATTTTATTTACATCTTTAAAAACTTGAAATGCTTCACCAGAACGCAACAGAATCCCTTTTTGAGCAGCAATTCCGCCTCCTCTAATCATTGCTAGTGGAGTAGCCATTCCTAAAGCACATGGATATCCCATAACTAATACCGCTAATGATGCAAATATAGCTCTTTCTATGTTGAACTCACCTATGATTAACCACGCAACAACAGTCCATAGGAAAAATGCGAGAAAAGCAGCGAAAAGAACGATTTTTACAAAATATTTTAATATATGATCAATTAAGATAACAATCCCTGGTTTGAGAGCACGAGCTTCTTGAATATGTTGAACAATTTGTTGTAGAAACGATTCTGAGCCGATTTTAGTAACTTTCACTGTTAAAGTACCATTTTGATTAATAGATCCTCCAATGATTTGATCTCCTTTTTGTTTATAAACAGGAATGGATTCGCCTGTAACAAGACTTTGATCGACAGTTGAAGTTCCTTCTATCACTATTCCATCTACAGGAATTCTCTCCCCTGACCGTATTCTCACAAAATCTCCAGGATTTATTAAATCAATAGATATCTCTTCGTCTATACCATTCTCTTTAATTACTCTAGCTGTTGCGGGTTGAAGATCCATCAATTTTTTAATGGCTTGTGAGGAGCGAGTTCTTACGAATAATGAGACATAACCTGATAACACATGGTAGCTCGTAACAAACACGCTCACAGCTAAAAAATCTCCAATTGGCCAAGGTTGTATAAAAAATCCGAAAATCCCACCTACAAAACCTGCAAATGCAGCAAATTCTAATAGAACATGTTGGTTAAGAATTCCCCTCCGTATTGAGGCAAAAGCCATCCGTAGAATATATCCTCCTGGTATCACCATCGTAAATAAAGCTAGAAAAACCATCACCCATGGCATCCATGAAACCGTTAACCCTAACCACATGAATGCCATAAAAGCCAATGAGACTAACGTTAGTAAAGCAGCAACAAAAAGTCTATTTCGCTCAATTCGTAACTCTTTCTCTTCTTCTTCAAAACTTCGTATTTTGTTGGGATCACGGACTTTAAAACCTAAACTCTTCAGTGTATCTTTAATCTTAACTGAAGTAATTATACTCGGATTGTATTCAATTAGTGCTTCCTCGTGTGCTAAACTAACTCCCACTTCTTGCACGCCGTTCATACGGGTTAATGCTTGGTGTATTGTATTAGTACAGAATGAGCATTGCATACCCCCTAATTTTATCTGTAACTTTTCCGTCTTATTGCCTAATTTTGAATTAATACTAGTGAAACCTCCCTGTAATCTTTAATCATCAACAGGATATCCCAACCTTTCAAGAGATTGCTCAATATCTCGTAATGTTATTTGATCCTCATCAAAATATATTTGTACCTCTTGAGTCATGTGATCGGCTATTGTTTTTATTATTCCGGGTTTATCTTCCAAGACTTTTTGAATTCGAACTTCACAACTATCGCAATGAATAGCATTATTTTTAATTTTTAATTCTACATGTACAGGCTTAATAATAAATCACTGATTCCAATTAGTAAAACTAGACTAATTAATTCATCTAAAAAGTCAAATTTTAATAATGGGCTTATAAAATAAAATAGAAAAAACATCTCAAAGATATTCCGAGGTTTAGTTAAATCTAAGAGAAATTGTGAAATTTTAACAATTTAAAAAATAAAAGAAAATTATTACTTGTTATCTACGGTATGAATTTTTATTCCTTTCTTTCTTGGTTATAATTATTTTTTACAATACAATATAGGAGTAGTCCAAAAATATTGAAAAATAAACCAAAAATTAACCAGAATTCAGCGTTTATACCTCTTTTTATAGCGTTTTTATGTAGATAATTAGCGATCAAGACGCTTATAACTAAATAAGCTATTCCTCCAATAAGCATAAAAACCCAACCAAATGGACCAAATACTCCTGAATAAATAGGACACTGTAATAGACTCATTTTATCAACTCTGCAAATTAATTTTCAATAGCGTTTCTTGTTAAATTAATCAACAAAATACTTAGTAATAATTAAACCTAATTATTATGAAAATTAAATAGGTGAAGCGGTCTTGCCAAAATAGGATTTAACTAGTTAATAAAGACATGATAGATGTTTTTATTATATCTTCTTACAACTTTTTTACGTTAGTTAATCTAAATAATAAATTGGGATGATTAAGTAAGAGAAGATGCTCCTTCTTTTAAAGAAGTTCAACCTTCACTTTCCACATTATTCATTCTCAGCAAACAGATCTGACTTTGGATTCGGACACTGATACTCTTCTCTTCTCTTTGAAGTGTAAATTCCCATAGGTGTTCCAGGTAAAAAATGTTTAGGTGCTGCTTTTTCTAAGGCGTCCATTAAACTAATCATTTGCAGTAAA
>Ga0209977_10001491_pt1 | contig 10272 bp, 9 predicted proteins | sample SumtaG_2_FD_183113 | JGI IMG/M metagenome (GOLD analysis project Ga0209977, IMG submission 183113) | Deep subsurface microbial communities from Indian Ocean to uncover new lineages of life (NeLLi) - Sumatra_00607 metaG (SPAdes) (version 2) | ecosystem: Environmental > Aquatic > Marine > Oceanic... | reverse complement strand
GATTCATTTTGCCTCCTGTAAAAATCAATTAGACCCTAACCCACGAGTCTGCAAGACCAGGAAATTTCCGTTCTAACTTGGCTACTTCTCTGTGCAGAGAGTCATTGTGACTGGGTCGAGCATCGAGCATTCTGTTGAGACTCATGAGTTGCCTGAGTTGAAAATAGCGTCTTTTGATTCTTTGTTCTTTCATCGTTTCACCCTACACCCTTATTATATGCCATTATGTTGTAAAAGTAAAGCTTTTTCTTACAATTTGGGGGGTGAATCTTACAGGGGCAGAGGTCAAATTTTGAGAAAACGTAAGTTATTGAAAATAAATGACTTAATTTTTGGGGGGTTAGAGAGCTATATTACCCCAAAAGGTTAGCCCTGTTGCTCTATATAAGTCTTTATCTCAGATGAATATCTAAACCACTCGTGATGAATATTATATTTTTTAAATCTCTTGTGAAATCTACACTCATCAATAAGTGTACCTTTTGTGCTAAAAATAAGTTCTAATTTGTTAAAACTTATACCTTGCATCGTTTCTAGTCGTCTCTTTAGATTCAAACTCCACCCTATCTTTACACCATCATTAGCTCTGTCTAAAACAAAATATACATAACCCTTTTGGTGTTTTCCTCGTCTGTCCTCAATTGATAATTTTATCCTCTCTACTTCCATCTTTTCGTCTACAAACATTTGCCGACTATCAAATTGTGAATCATTCTCAACAAAATCTATAGCATATAATACGAGCTGAAGTCTCTTAAAAGTATCAAGTTTACGATACAGGTTCTTAATATGAGACCGAATTGTCTCTTTAGCTCTGCCCAATTGCTTTGCGGCTTCACCATTCTTTAGCCCTTTCCCAATCAAAAGCAGAACTTTCAACTCAGCAGGAGTAAGTAAAGCAATTTCATTTCTCATTCACTTTTATTCTTTCCTTTCTTTCCTGCTAAAGAAAACAAAGCCAGAGAACGCTTGCATTAAACGATCTAGGACAATCCTATACCTTTGTCCTTACCCTCTTTTTCGGATAATCTCGGATTTGCAGAACCTCTGTCCCTCTGGTTTCTTCCTGTAGGAGCATATCTTTCTTTATATCTAGCCCTTAAATCCGCACGCACTTTTTCTAGATAAGAACCAAGCTCAGTCCTCACTTCTTTGAGCACATGAATAGCTTTTTCAAATGGTGAAGTGAGCCCAATATATTTCGCATAACCCATTCCAAGACCCTCTTGCAATTCTCCATTCACCTTCTTGACTTCTTGAAGCAAAGTGTCGTTGAATCTTACACAGCGCAAAATTCTTTTCTCTATTTGCTCCAGCGATGGTTCTCGAAATGGTCGTTGGGATGGTTTCTTATCCATTATATTTTGCTCCTCTTCTATTCTAATATATTTCTTCTGCTTTTTAAAGGAGTTTAATCAGCTTCTCAACTTAGAATAGATAGCCAAATACATCAATTGTTCCTGTTAGAACAGCACCTTCAGCAGTTTGAACATCAATCTTGAAAGTTCCTGTTTCGAGTCCTATCTCCGCATCGCTTCCTGCAATAATAATTTCATAATTAGTTGCCGCTGTAATTGCTCGTACACCATTTGCAATAACATCATCAGCTTGGGATGTGTTCCAGCCAAACGAGATTGACGCTGTGCCTAATGGAAGCCCAGCTCCCACACAATTACGCAAAACCACTTTCGTTATGACACAACTCTTTCCTACAGGACAAGTAAACAAAATGGTTTCAGCAACAGCATTCAAATCAATGTCGGCTATTGAAGCTAACAGAGTTTCTGCTTTTGTTCTTAAATCCAATTTTTCCTCCTATACCACAGACATGGTTACAGGTTCGTTGTCATAACAAACTATCTCGTTATCCATACAAACCATAACCTCTGCCTGTAAAATTTCAAAGAATGTTGTAGAGCCTCCCACCGACACTACATGATGACGCCTATTGTCCTCAGAATCCGAAAGCGCCATTCCTGACTGTGGGTTCGATAGCTCGGAAGCAACACAAACACCTGCTCGACGAAAGGCATTCTTTAATCGTGTTAGTGCCTGATACGAAGGAAGGTCACCAACATTAAAATCGTCTCCATCTTTTAAAGCCATTGTTATTCTCCTTTATCCTCCTCTTCGGCGAGGAGCTCGTCTCTCTCGGCGAGTTATTCTTTTCCCTCTTTCTCTGTCTCGAAACCGCCCAGTTCGTTCATCAGGCAGATAAGCACGAGAACGTTCTTCTTCATTTGCATCTTCCCAGTTGTCTGGGTCTGTGTCCTCGTCACCGAGCCAGAATTCCACTCTCTGCAACCATCCTAAATCAACTGCAGTTATTCTGAGTTGTTCCTTACCAAAATCATATTGAATGCTTTCTATGAAATAATAATGCGCTCTCTCGCCCTCCCCATCTACACTTATTGCAAAGGGATCTTGAAGCTGAAAGTCTGAAAACACATCAAGACTGCCAACCCAACTCATAGGGATTATAAATTCAACTCTCTTGTCACCACGCTCCCTCTTTATTATTTCTTCCCATGCTCGCATCCCAGCTACTGATTTTGAAGTTGTCCAAGGAAATTCCCACATTATCTTCTACTCCTCCTAGTAGTGATGCGGTCAAATCTAGGACGATCCCGATCGCTATCACGAAGTGGGCCATCTTTTGAACTATCTCCACCATCCTCCGCACTATCTGGCAACTGTTCAAACTCAGTATCAGGAATTGTAATATATTCATCCTCATCTTCATCATATGTTTCTCCTGGCTCCTTTCCACCTTCATAATCATCACGATTAAATTCTTGTGTGCCTTTGAACCGATTCTGCACAGGAATATAATCCCAATATACTATTGCTCCAGTTATCGCATCTTTTAATCCCATCCTTCTGTTGACACCACCAATAATATCTTGCTGTTCAAAAAGTACAGCCTCCGAAGAAATTGTAGCTATATCTTTTCTACCAAAAGTAAACTTTCCTGTCTTTGATATCCAACATTTTATTCCAAAAGTAAAAAGCAACTCTCGAAAAACTTCCATTGCCTTATTCTGCTCCTGCATTATTAATTTTCCAGAACATTCTTTTCCCATATCGACAAACATTTGTGCCACCTCTTCGACCGAACCCTCATCAATAAAATCAAGTGGAACCTCAAGCAATACCATTAAAACATAGGCAGCAATATATGCTGGATTCTGCACAAAACCATTTACCGAATCCCATGCTGAATGTTCGTAACCTTCGCAATTAAATGTTATTTTTTTGTCTTCTTGGTCAGTTTCAAATTGAATATAGGTATGTCTATCGCCATGGTTTATTGTGTAATGAGTATCCTCAGTTTGAAGGACATTATCCGAGTAAACCTCAGTTATGCTATGTAACATTCCTTTAGCTGCCAAGTATGAATATAAAGTCATCCAAACATAGGGCGCTTCTACTGCTCCCTTTTCTTTTGCCTTTGTGCCAGCTACTCTCGCCACTCCTAAAATCTCTGGCATGGCGGCATCAACGTAATCATCATGTATCTTAGGAAACCGAATCTTATCACACACTTCCGCAGGAAGTTCCCATTTGAAAAACTTCTGGCTCACATCTTTCAATATCATTTCAAACTCTACACCCTTTATGTTATAATCCTCAACAACCATTTTCACTATCTCTCTCTTATTGTCTTCAGGCTCGTTTGTGAAAGCATGGTATAGTGTCGCTATCTGACCATCGAAATCATGTGAAGCAAGTAATTTTGAAAACTTTTTATCATGATTCGCAAGTTTCACTGTGCAATCAGCCACCTTAAACAAACCAGTCTTGTCATCCAGTCCTCTCTTGAAAGAAGAAATTTCCAGGACAACTCCTTCATAAAACTTATCTGAGCACCGTACATCTTCCGCAGAATAGTACTCTTTTATGATTTTATCAGTCGGTATATGATGTTTATCCATCTCCATCAAAATTATTGAATCTCCCTTTTCTCGTGGTTCTGTAGCTGGAGGAGCATCACGAGCTTCTATCGCAAACCTCACACCTTCACGGACTAATCCATCAATTGCACATCTCCAATCTCCTGCCCAGCCCATAACATCAACCGACGAGATGCGGGGAGAGAAATCCATACCCTCCTTAATCACTCTCAGAATATAAGTCCCTTCTTCCAAATTCGGAAACTTGCCCGATGGTATTGTTATTTGCACATTTGAATCGACTGTGAAGTCTCCATCTGCACGTCTAAGTATCGCATAAGGAGAGCCTGTCACCACATAATCAGAAACATACGTATTAGCACCCGTGTCGTCTGCCCCGTCATTAAATCCAATTAAAGTCCCAGCATGGTCATCAAGATTGTCTGAACCATGTGGTCCTGTCTTCCATAGTATATTAAAACCACTACCAGTTATAGTAAATTTTCCTGTTAATTTATTAAAAGTAACAGTAAAAGTTAGGCCCGAACCGCAGGCGTCAAGTTGAGTTTTAATTTCCGCAGCCAGATCTGTGCCAGTATAGACACCTTCAGGCAAGGTGGCAGTATACGCTCCTCCTGGGGTGCCTTCTTCTCGACTAACTATAGAATCAGGAGTATAGGTAATCCACCAGCCAGTGGGATGTAAACCAGTCCAGTCTTCAAACCCTCCATTAATAATATGGGCATTAAGAGAGAAAGCATCAAAATAAATTTCGCTCGAAGCTGCTGCGTTTTCTTGGAAAATAAGAACATGCCCCAAGGTTGGCCCACCAAAACCCCATGTAACAAAATCGAGTTCATGCAGAGTCCATTCAGTAACATTTGGGAGTATAAAATAATGCACCTCAAACATCGGACCCCAGCTTCCATCTTCTTTCAGATATCTCGATCCAGCTTGGATCGAGAATTTTGCCGTTTTTCCTGCCACGGAATTTAGATAGTAAAAGGCAAGGTGATATTCTGTGTTTGGAAGCAATTCAGGGAATGGATATGGGTACAGAGCAGCTTCGTTGTTCCCGGAGTCTATCTCAAGTTTAGCGCTATGATATCCTTCATAAACTTCTCCAGAACCTTCCGTATAAATATCTATATATTTGTTGCCACTATGTACCACGAACGAGTGCATATCCTGCTGTTTCCAAAACTCAATGACATCCACAAGATCATCCCATCCGCCAGGACGTGAATCTCCTTCGCCATCCAATTCGGCATCACTATTATTGAAACCAAGACCCACAAGTTTAAATTCAATTCCACCAGTAGTTGGAACCCAATACCGCTCTGCATCATTCACCAAACACTTATTCACAACAGGATTGAAATATCGAACAGTCATAACCATTGGCCTTAAAGTAAAAGTGCATTTATTTCCTGGTGACAGACCTGCCATCAAATCCATTTTAAAATATGCTCCGTTTCTGAAAAAGTCATCTTGGTATCTGTTGGCTTCCACTCCATTTCCTCCACCAGCCTTCCAAGAATACATATAAGTAGTGAGTTCCTCAGAGTACCATTGGGCATGTAATTCTATTGTCGTAGGATTATAACCAGCTATCTGAGGCGGAGGATAGGAATCCCAAGCATTTGACCCATCATAATACTTACCGCTCACGATTGAAGCCAACCAAGGATTGGAGTTGCCAACAAATCCTTGAGTTAAGTCTACTGAAGCTAAAGGCTCGTGATTCGCAATCTTAATAAGATTTATATCCCATTTCACATCTACAATTTCATCCATGTTCAATAAAGACTTAAATCCAATCCCTGCTACTGGTCGGAAAATAGAATACCACCAATGATTCATCATCCATTCTATAGGATTGTATTTTCCTATTCGGCAAGTATTTCGATGCTTATCAGTCCAAACACGTTGGATAGCCCCAGGAAGTAGCCATTTGCACTCTAGAGTGGCTTCGTCAAATTGAAGCCATTTTCTATATGGGACTGACATTTCTTATTTCCTATAATAAACTTATGCCTCGTGATTGTTCCTCAAGCTTCAATGAGAATTTATTATTATCCATGAAAACTCGTGAAGCCTCCAAACTATTTAAACAATATACATACCAACTGTCTACCTTTTCCGAATCTGGAATGAAAACAAGAGGATTCTTTCCATCAAATCCTTCAAAAAATGCTTGAACCTCAGACACTAGATTCGCATCTGTCACTCCTTCAAAATCAAGACCGAATGTTTTCCTCACTGCCTTCTTCGCTATATGCCGATGCCCATACTGTGTTACATTCTCTTCCAGCACATACTCAAGACCTTCTTTATATGGCCACCAGTAATTCATTGTAAAAGCTCCAGCTATGTCAAAAACAATCTCACCAAATTCTAAATTCGCAGTGTTGTCTGGGTCAGCAACATCTATTCTCCACCATCGGTTTGGTGTCATAGCAATAGCATGCCAAATGTTTTGTTTATGCCAAGTTATGCTTTCTGGAGAAGAAGCCACCAGTGCTCCTTCAGTGGCAGCTGTTTTTAATGTTAAAGAAAATGCACCTGTTCCAAACAAATTATGATTCATAAAAGCGAAAAATGTTGGCCTTTCAGAGCCAAAATCAAAAATTGCATAGCCAGATTTCAGCTCCATCCGCCACGGCATCGACTGTCGCCTATTATACATATTCTCTTTTGGATAGATGGTCTGCTCAGAACTCACAGAACTCAGAGTATTCGAGTTAATGTAATTTCCCAAACTATATTTCATTCCCATTTTCATTACTCCATATCCATGGCCTCTAACAATTCTGTCTTATTGAGTTTAACCCATGCAATAAACTCAGGACCAGCCTTATCTCTCACAAAATCTCTTACACCAAGCGCATCGGGTGACTGAATGTAGAAGTTCGCATTAAATTCCGCATTAACACTTTTCATCTCTCCTGGTCCTCGTACAAGTCTTCTATCTTCTTCTAAGGGCCTAATAACTTCTGGCCCACGTTCTCCAACCATTGCAAGTTGCGGCTCCCAAGCTATGCCTCCTTTAGCAAATGATGGAAGAGGCTGAGCAGCGATCGCAGCAATCTGAATAGCTCCCAAACCAGCAATTATTATTGATTTAGCAATATTTGGTAATGCCTCTGCAACAGCCGAAGCTGTATTCACTATTGCTTCCATAAGTGCAGTCATTTTCGTTGCTTTTGCCTGTCTTCTCAGTGCTTTTAATCTTCTCTTCTCCATCTCTCGGTCTAACTTTTCTATTGCAAAATACTTTTCTTGGTCAGACATCATGCTAGCATCAATTGCTTCCTTTCGAGCTTGATACTCATTATCTATTCGCTGTATCTGGTTCTGATAGAACTGATTAAAGATTGCATTGAGTCGTGGCAGAACTATTGAAGCATATTCTTGTATCTTATTCATCGCCTTTTGGAAGGCTTCAGCAAACTTTCCAAGACTTGTCTGTATTGTGGAACCAATCGCAGCCAATCTTTTCTTTAATTCAGCATCAACTTTCAGGCCAAGCTTTTTATAAAGAGCAATAATCACCTCAATCAATCGTTTTTCTCCCTCAAATGTACCATCAGCAAATCTTTCTCGTTCTGTCTTCAATGTCTCATAGATTTCCAGTTTTGCTGCCAATTCTTTTTCTGCTTCCTCTCGCAGCACAATACCTGTGCCTTTTGTGACATCTGCCAACTTTTTCATCCATTCAAAAATACCCTTAAGACTTCCCCAAAAAGTTGTGCCTGCTGTTGAAGCACTCAAAAAGCTGGGAGCCAACTCGCCTTTTGTCATTCCTCTCAATTTGCCCATTGCTCCAGTCACTGGCTCTATCTTCGCCTCAAGAAATGTAAAATCACCAGCCAAAGCACGAACTTCAGGAGAAACATGCAATCCCAATTCTTCTGAAAGAGCTATAAACTGTTTTGCCAATTTAGTCAATTGTTTGTCTGTAAACTTTTCTCTCAGCACTTCCGCTGTACTTTCAAAAACAATAGCAAGTCTATCCCATATCGGAATCAAATCCTCTCTCGTTTTCAACTTTAATTCATCAATCACATCTGTAAGATTCTTGACAGCCATGGCTTGCAATTGCGCAGCTACAGCAGCTTCAAGGGACTTTTTAATAAGTGGGTCTTCGCTGGCTATCACAGCATCTAGAGCTTTTTTATAAGTCCCATATTTGTCTCTTAATTCATGAACAGACATATCGGTGCCCTTAATTGCATCTCTAAGATTTTGCTGATGCACTATACTATTCTCTACTGTGTCTCCCATATCTTTTATATATTCTTTTGCCTGCATACATGCTTTAGACAATCCTGTAATATCTGAAATCCATCTACCAAATTTCCAACCTATAAATGCTGCAGCAGCAACAAGTGCTGCAACTCCTAATCCTTTCAGCGCAAGTGCTGTTCCTGCACTAACTGTTCCCATCGCTCCTATGCTAGCTGTAGCTCCCCCAGCAGCAAATTTAATCGCAGTTATCCATTTCAACATCTTTCCGACTACGAACATGCCAGCGAGTGTGCTACCAACTGCAACAATAGTTTCACGAAATTCTATAAGAGTACGTATTGCTTTTCCAATAGTCTCACCAAATGCTTCTCCAAAATCAATCATCTCATTACTGGTTTCCTCTATCCTTTTCTGAAAATCTTCAGCATCTTTGATTCCCTCTCTCAATGGTTCTGAAAGCCCTTTCCATATAGCAGCCTTGAGCCTCTCCATCATATTCCCAAACACATCTATCCAAAATGATACTGAATCCATCTGTTTGAGCAAAGCTTCCGTTGTACTACCCGCAGCCTCGCCCATCAACGCTAAATCTCCTGCCACACCTTTCATCGCCTTCCCAGCTAAAGGCAACACAGCCATCAAACCTCTAATATTCTTAAACATTTTCTGTAGTATGACTGCATTTCCTCCTGTTTTTTCTCCTAATTCAGCCAGCCATGGAATCAGACCTTTAGTAGCTATTGCTTGTGCAGAAAATTCAATGCGCAATTTTCTTGCTGTTTCCATAGCTCCTTCCTGTCCCTGCATAACAGCGACAAGAACCGCACGAATAGCAACAGCAGTTGTGCGAACCATAAGGCCCTGACGAGTTAAAGTTGCCATAGCTGCTGCAACTTCTTTAAACTTAACCCCCATTTGAGCAGAAACAGCTACCACTGGTCCCAAAGACTGCGCCAAAGACTCATAAGTCAACTTTCCTCTCTTAACTGTCATAAACATAATGTCAGAAACTGCCATAGCATCTTCTGTTGCCAAGCCATAAGCATTTATAATAGTAGTCAAAGCATCCACAGCAGTGAAAACATCAGTCACTCCAGCCTTAGCAGACATAGCTGCTACCCCAAGAAACTCTATAGCCTTTGCTGGCTCAATAGAAGCAGACAATACCTGATACATACCCTTTGCCAACTCTGTTACACCACCAAGCACTGGTGACATGCGCATAAGCTCATTCTTCATATCTTCGGCTGCATCGTAGGCAGGGCCACTTAACATAGTAGTCACATTTGCCCATGTTTCTTCAAACTCCCTTCCTGTCTTAACAATACCACGAACAGCTCTCGTAAACATTCTGATAATGCCTGTAACCCCAGTCATCACCCCCATACCCATGGCCATTTGTGCCCAAGTGCTCTTCAACATTTTCTTCATTCTGCCCATACCTTGAGTAGAGTTGGCTACTTGCTTCCCCATAGCATTAAAGTCCTTGCCCATTTTTTGCGCAGACTTACCTGCTTTATCTAACTCTTTTTTTACAGCTGCTGTTACTAGCTTGACTGTAGCTGTGCCCTTATCATCAAATGAAAGGACCATCACTATGTCTTTTCTTGCTGCCATCTATTTTCCTTAATGAATCTTATGACTTTTCAATCCACGATTTTTCCACTTTCTCACATCATCCTGTCTTTTCTTCTCCTTTTCACGTGCCTTTGAGCTTGCTTCCACGACTTCCCCATGAAGATATATCAATCTCAAATAATAACTATCCTGTAACTCCTTAGGAACTTCAAACAGCTCAAAGAGAAACTTTATAGCATTCGCATCAAGTATCCTCAGCCCAGAATAACCATCATAATTCTGGGGCAAAGTATTATACAGCTCAAGAATATTTTCATTCTCAGCTATTGGCTGATACTTTGTGACTTCACAATTATCACAGTCAAAAGCCTCAGCAATCCTAACTCGCACTCCTTTAGGATAATTCTCAGGGTTTGCTAATTTTTCACATCTGTCGCAATCCCTTACAAGTTTCCTAAGCCCACCCAACACTTCCGCTATGTTTTTAAATTTTCATGTTCCGATTGCTTTTGGACTGCTACTTCAGAATAACGGTCTGCATCCCCAGCAG
>Ga0209977_10001490_pt1 | contig 10274 bp, 10 predicted proteins | sample SumtaG_2_FD_183113 | JGI IMG/M metagenome (GOLD analysis project Ga0209977, IMG submission 183113) | Deep subsurface microbial communities from Indian Ocean to uncover new lineages of life (NeLLi) - Sumatra_00607 metaG (SPAdes) (version 2) | ecosystem: Environmental > Aquatic > Marine > Oceanic... | reverse complement strand
TCACGCTTGCAAATGTTCCTTCTGATTCCAATCTTTCCAAGTACATGTTAAAACTTAAAATGCCAAAAAGCGAGAAAATAACGATTACGCAACCGAAAATTATTGAAATCATCCCAACGAGCAATTTGATGCGCTTTTTTTCAGGAGGATTAAAATAAAAAAAACCAATAAGTAGTGATGAGACACCAACAATTATAAGGTTTAAGTAAATTGCCGTATAAAAAAATGGGTATAAGGTTGAAGATATAATTGACATGTATAATGGACGGGACACCCAAACGACTACTGTTATTCCAATCGAAGCAAAAATTACTCCCCAAATGAGCTTCATATTTTTTTGTTTTGTGATGATTAGGATTAGTACGTGTAAGAGTAAAACCGTTCCTGATATCATAAAAGTAGCCAAGATTGGAATATCGTTCCAAAATATATAGATGATTGAAGTTCCCCCAAATCTTACCACGAGCTCAACTATTATTTGCATGGTAGAAAGAATTAGTATCCCCCCTATAATGGTTGAAATTGAACCTAGCACAATAATTCCCTTCCTCGTTCTCCGTGGTTTTAAAGTGAAGGTACCGGTAAGAATGAAGGCTATTCCAAGGATCCAATAATTTATCATGCGCACTGTTCCAAGGGTAAATGGAAGACCCATCATGTAAAATAATGGGAATAAATTATATGCTATAATGATTGTTCCGATTAAATTTAAGACGACTCCTTGTAATATCCTTTTTTCCTTTGGTTCCATTTTGTCAAGCATTTTAATGATCACCATTTAAGCGTGTCTTTTTATTTTTTAATCCTTTCTTATTGAGACCTTGGGAGAGTAAAAAGATTAATGCCAATATTCTTTGATGATTTCGTCATTGAAATTCATCTTTAATCTTCAATTCTATAATTCCTACCTTATAAGACTAATGTTGCTTCTAAAATAAAAATTATTTGGAAGACAAATAAAAATAGCGAAAGAAAGTGATGTGCCGATTGTCGTCCATGCTGGGTATGGAACAGATAAAGATATCGTTAAAATTTTAAAAAAAGAACATGCTCAAGATGTGGGGGGCCAAATTCATGGATATATGTCTAATGTGGAGCTGGTTTTCGAACTACTTGATTTAGGCTTTTATTTTTCATTTGGATATATCCATTCAAGAGAAGAGGAATTTAAAAGAATAATTGAAATATCACCTTTAAACCGGATACTTACTAAAACAGATTCTCCATACCATTTACTTGAATCCCCTAAGAGATTTATTCTCCCCGAAGATTTGACTTTAATAACTGAAGAAATTGCTATTTTAAAGGAAATCAAACCCAAAGTTTTTACTAATCAGGTAATGAGAAATGCAAGAGCACTTTTTAGATTCTAGATTAAAATTGTAAAAAGAATTCTTCTGGCGTATCGATACTTTCTCCAAAAAAGGTTTCTTCTCCATCTAATCTCAAACCGATCACTTCCTTTTTTACTTATATATTTTGATATAATGCTTTAAAACTACATAATTTCTTGAGTATTTAAATAAAAAATCTTATCTCATATAACACGCGCCTACTTTTTTAGGAGGGGGCATCACGGGGGAGGGATAATAAAAATAATGTATATCATAAATTTTCTGAACTTATATTAGGTTATCTAATTAAACAACAAATATTAGAATTCTACTTCAGATTTTAAATTTAGATGGAATGATAAATAATCACTTATAGATATTTGTAATTTTATCCAATTTTATTAGAACTTCACCTAATCGTGTGGTCAATTTTATCTAATTTAAGGATTATGTATTAAATTTGCATGAATTAGATTAAAATTTAGTTTTTGAATGGATTTATCCATTAGTTCTCAATAGAAATTTATTGTTTTATATAGATTGTCAAGCTATTAATTTTTACACCGTTAAAATCCAGCTCAATTTAATCAGTAGATAGTTGATTTTCTTAAAGAATATAATCCAGAATTCCAATATCAATGATGTGAATAACGATAATTAACAATAGCTTTAAATAATTTGAAATACGTATATATTAATGTTGAAAAAGTTTTTTTAACAAAAAGTCTCCTTACCCATCTTCCAAATGGGCAGAAGGAGACTAAAATATACCTTTGAATAAAAGAGAAAGTTTAACTCTAAAACTTATTAAAATTGATGCTTTTATCATTTTGACTGCTTTTTTAGGAGGGGGCACCACGGGGGGGAGATAATAGGGAGATAGAAAATGGGATAAAAATTAATAAAGGATTTATTTCCATGCTTCAAATTATTCTTAAAATAATTCTAAGATCAAATAAAATAGATAAAGGTTTGAGTCTTTTTAGAACTTTTAATAATATTAAAATATTAATATATTAAATCATGACAGAATATTCTCCTGCTGATGGCTGTATTGAAATTCTTGTATTTGGAATTCAGCAAGGTCTTGAAAGAAAAAATATTAACACGCGAATCGCAATGATTCTTATCGATAACTCAATAGAGTTGGCAATGAAGACTTTTTTGGAGATAAATAGAAGAAAATTTAATATCTCAGAAGAGCAGTTAATGAAAGATACCAAGAATTTTGAGAATTTGTTGAAAAGAATTACGAAATTGACGAACGAGAGAATTCCAGATGAAATTTGGGGAAATCTTGAGCTCAATCATAAATTAAGAAATAAATTATACCATGAAGGAATTGGTCTTTCAGTCGAATTAAATAAGATAGAAGAATATGCTTCCATAGCAATTGAGATTATATCAAATCTATTTGAAGTCGATCTTAATGAATTAAAAGATACAGTAAAATCAAGAGAAAAAAATGAACGATTTGAATTGTTAAAATCCAATTTTGTAACTATCCAAGTGGTTTTTTTAAATTTACATACGTCTCTTGATAAGAATAGCGAGGTTAAAACTCCTTTTTCAAATCAAAAAATCGCAGATTTCCTCTATTCAAAAAAGTATATTGATAAAAAATAAAAGATATGGTGAACGAGATGAGAGAATTTAAAGAATCAACTAAATCTAAAAAAAATATTACACTTGAGCAAATAAACCAAATGCTAAAAATAAGTAATAGTGTTTATAAAGCACTTAATGAACTTCAAAAAAAAATTGACCCCGATTTTGCATTTTACACTCTATAATTGTTCAAAAACTGAAATTTTACTGAATTTTCATTGAAATCAGACTCTGAATTTACCATTCAAAAATAGTTTAAGCTTTAAGATTCTTTTTTAGGAGGGGGCACCAAATCGGGACAACAGAAAGTATGAGTGAGAGAGTGAGTTTAAATTTTTTCAAAATTATTCTTTATTAGTTAAAATTTTTTATTACATATAGATCAAATGATATTTAAAAGATTATACTTAAGAGATAATGAATTCTAATCCTTTAAAGAAAAGAATAGAAATCCTAGAAAAACAGGCAGAGGAAATTCAGAAGTTAGCTGTTAAGCTAATTGATTTAGCTCCTTTAAAGTATTATTCAATCATAGATGAATACGGTTTTGGGTCACTACCAGAAGATTTGAGTGTATTGCAACAAGAAGTTATAACAAAATATAATACTTGGTATAATTCTGTTTATCCATTAATTAATAAATATTTACATCATCAATTAGATAAGTTTGAAAAAAGGTATCATACAGATACAGGAGGAACTTTTAGTTACGACATCACAAGAATTCTAGAATTAAATGTTGACCTTCCGGGTGATGATAAGAGAAGAGTAATTGAAAAATTTCGAGAAGGTTTTACCTTTCAAAAAAGCCAGCTTTTAAGTCTTAAAAATATTATTATTGAAGATATAAGTGATCAATTGGGCTCCTTAAATCAATTAGAGGAATGTTTAATACAGAATATCTTTGATTATCTTTTAAAAAATCCAACTGTTTCCCATACAAAAAGTCGTTCTATTTCTCCACAGAAAAAAAAAGTTGTTAAAAGTCGAGATAATTATAAATGTCAGATATGCGAAGAAATATTTTCTGAAGGAAAATTGGAAGTAGATCATATTTTCCCTTATAGTTTAGGGGGCTCAAATCAAATCACAAATTTAATAGCTCTTTGTAAACCGTGTAATAGTGATAAAAATAATCGTTTAGAATATTATAAAAGTGATGAGGGAAGACAAAAATTACTCTTAAATATTAGGGAATTTGTAAAGGATGTTCTTTTAATTCATAATTTTGGAGATTGGTTAAAGAAAGTAGGAGATGCTAGAAGAAAAAAAATAGCCTTAATAGTTGAGAAAGAAAATGAGTTTGAGGATATTGAGAAGAAAGATTATGAAGATATTTACATAACTACAGAAAAACTTAAAAGACCGAATACTGAATTAATAAAAACTTATTTAGAATTTATTAATGACTCAGAAATATCTTCTGAAGATTTGTATGACCGACTTCGTGTTATATATTTAGAAGTATTGAGATATGCTAATTTAAAGAAAATAAACGAAGATGAAAAAAATTTAGGAGTAAATATCATTCAAACTATTTGTAAAAACCTTTTAAGCCAAAAAGAACACTATTTAATTAATCAATTTCATGAAATTTTGTATAGATTAAGTATAATTGATATCTTCATAGAACCTCTAAAGTCTAATTGTTTAAGCACATTATATCAATTCTATGAAGATAAGAGTTACTTTAACTATTTAATTGAAATTTTAGATAATTGTGGATACTTAAAAAATATCGAAAAAGTAATTTTAAGAGCTATTGATGATAGAAATTTTGATTTATTGAAAAAACTTGTAAATATAAATTTATCTGCTTACAAAAGTAAGGGTTTAACTCTCGTGAGATCTCTCCAATTAAAAAAAAAAGAAATGAATAAATCAGAAGAACCTGAATTAAGCATGTTGATTAAACAAATAATAAAGAACATTGAAAATATTATGTATTTATAGGTTACAACATAGTTCAAAATCATGTTGTTAGTAGAAGGAAAAAAATATATTATTGTTGGGTTTACTGTAGGTTATCACAGGTCAGGGAATATTTTTATTTTTAAAACAAGATATTTTTTTGGCTCGAGTTCCAAATTACAATATTTTAAATCATTTAAAAGAGACAAAAAATGAGTTATATCCAATCTGTCGACAAAAAGTAATTGATTTCTTCGCAGATTATGATCCATTTACACAACCTATTGAAGAAACGAAGAAATTGGCATCAATCCTCCTCTCCCCCGATACTTATGACTTTTTCCTTTTAATACGTTCTAATAATTATCCCTTAGATAAAATTCCTCAGATTTTTAGTGTCGGCACAGAGATTCTATTAGACAACTTGAAGAAATTAAATGTAATTACTGTGATTAAGGATAATAGTGGTCGTAGTTGGATTGTATTATTAACCGATATTAGATCGATATTAGTTCCTCCGTATAACTATATTCAACAAATTAAGAAAGCTCTTAGAACTGATCCTGATGTAAAAATATCATATGAAGTAGCTATGAAAGCTTTAACTGTATTAGAGAGAAAAGATGTATTTCTGAAAGAAAAGATTGAAAAATCACGGAAAAAAAGTATAAAAAATGTTAAGTGGCAAAAATTACAGGACAATATAGAAATTGTTGAGAAATCTTTAATTTCCCCAACAAAATCTGAAATTGCTAAGTTTTTGAAACACAAAACACCAACAAATTCTGAAATTGCTGAGCTTTTGGAATACGGATTATTTACATAGATATAATTGAACTAAATGAATTGAAGTTTCTATTAATGGAAAAAATTAATGAAGGGCAATTCTATCTTTCATATTCTCTAATCTAGCCAGTTATATTTAAAGAAAAATAAAAAAATTTCTTTAAAAGGAATTAACCTTCCACTAATTCCTTGAATTCTTGTGAATCTCTAATATTATCAAAGCAACTATCTGTTTTTGCCTTTTCTTTATATTTTTTATTCAAAGAAATCGCTATTCTTAAATGTTCTAGTGCTTGTTTCTTATTCTTTCGCATAGATTCTATTCCAGCTTTATTATACCATGCATCTGAATTATAAAGAGCACCAATAGCAACTACTTCATCATAAGTCTTATCAAGATTAAGATTAATTACTATATCATAAGTCTCTAATGCATCTTGATATCGCTGCAATTCATGTAATATTGCTGCTTTAACAAAAATGGCAAATTTATAAAATGGCTCAATCTCAAGCGCATAACTTTTTTTTATTTAGAATAAAGAAAAAGAAAATGAAGAAGATAAAGCAGATGAAGCAGATGAAGCAAATGAAGAAGACAAGGGATAAAAGGAATTTTTAGCCATAAAATTTCTCTATTTTCTTTTTTCCTTTTTTTCTTAAATCCTAATGATAAAATAATAAGATAAATTTGAGTTCATTGTTTTTGATTAGTTTTTTTAAAGGAATTTTCATTGAAATCAGACTCTGAATTTACCTTTCTATTTAAATATAAATCTAACTCCATAATAAGAAAAAATGAATTATAATCATAACTCATGAAAATCTTTTTAGTTTTCGATAAAATATGAGTGTTATAAAGCAAATTATCGAAAATATAAAAAGGGAAACAGCAAAAGAAAATCCATCTATTCCTTTATTTTCCCGAATTTACTTACTTTTGCATAAATTCTTATTCTCCATCTTCGTCATTAATGATAGAGTAATCACCTAAAAGGTTATTTTTGTGACCTCTTCTCTTTTTTCCTTCTCTTATCGCACTCCCGCCTGCATTTCTATCTAAATTTGTCTTCAATTTTGTATTCATTTCCTTTAAAAAATCAGCTTCTTGTTTCATTAATTCCAAATATTCAGATGGATCTGACAATTGCATACAATTCCATAAAGTTCTGAGTTCTACGGGATCTAGATCAGAAAAGGAGATAGACATAATCTCTTTGTAACTTTTCTCAGTCTTATATATTTCCACTCGTTTATTTTCTACTAATTTTGCCATAGTATATAATTGTGTATAGAGATCATCTTTCTTTTTCTTACTGGACTCTTTACTTATTTTAATGTTCAGTGACCGAGTGTTAGCGATTAATTTTTTCAATTCTTCTAACTTTTCCTCTCTTGGTACGAGATCAATCTTAATCTCTTTTGTTAAATCGAGTTTTCTTTGTGTGTGATACTTTCGTTCTTCATCAGTAAGTACACCTTCTTCTAAGAGGTTTAAAACTTCAGTAAGCTCCCTAAAAAGGGACTCTGATTGCGTGTGTGCCTGTGCAACTTTTTGATCAAATAGTTTTCGAATATCAGGAGATCTCTTTAGTAATACAATGGAATCTGGTTTTATATCGATAAGTCTTTCTCTTAACTTAACCCATTGAGGACTGTTTTCTACAGCTTTTTCATAACAATCAATAGCTTTTTCAGAATCATTCAGTTTTTCGTAAATTTCTCCTAAATCAAACCAGGCATAACTATGTTTGGGATTATAGTTTAATGATTTTTCATAAAACGCAATTGCATTATCATAGTCTCCTATTTTTTTATACGCTAATCCAATACTATGCAAATGGTGTTCACTTTTTGGGTTAATATTCGATGCTCTCTGACTGAATTCAATTGCGTCTTCGTAATTTCCAAGTCTGTTGTTAACTTCTCCTATGAGATTTAAGATATTTTCATCATTAGGGCTCCTAACAAGGTCCTTTTCTAATAGTTTAAGCCCTTTTTTATAGATTTTGATTGCTTTTTTTTCTTTTTCGAGATTAGAATACGCTTCACCTAGGTAAACATAAACAGGTCCATGTTTTGGGTGTATCTTTAGCGCCCTTCCTCCAATCTTAATAATGTCCATCCATTTTCCTAAATACGATAAAGATTCCAAAATAATATCCCAACTTAAACTTACTTTTGGTTCCATCTCTGTTAATTTAGTGAATATTTTCACAGTACCTTTTAAATCACCCATCTTGTAAGCTTGGAGACCAAGCGTATATCCTTTCAAATTAGCAGATGATCTAGGAAATGCATTATCCCACATTTTTAACCATTTTAATTATATTTTTATTCAAACTTTATAATTCATAGTAATTTATAAAGGTGAGAACCAAAGATGTTAAGGCTGAAGGGTGGGATTTCAACAATTAATAAATTCTTATTCTTATAAAATCAAATGAATCTCATAAAAATCTTTTTAGTTTTCAATCTTGAATTGGAGTAATTTCTAAATATTTTCGCAGACTCGATTAAGCCTTCCTTTTAGTGCGATCAGAAAACTGATGATATAAGCGAGCTGATTCATTTTATCGTCCCCTTCTATTACTGTGCTATAGACCGTATTGACTCTATCGCAGAGGTCTTCGATAAATTCTTCTGGTGTATCAATACTTTCTCCAAAAAAGGTTTCTTCTCTATCTAATCTCAAACCCATTTATCAAGCTTACCTTGGTTTTCTTAACATACACCAAAGAGGTACATCGGTTTCAGGGATTATTGTGTGTTCAAGTATTTCGAATCCATATTTCTGGTAAATGGATACACTTTTTTCAGTGTTAGTTTCCACATAAATCGGTAACCCATCGCTCTCAATTGTTTTTAGCATAGTACTTATCAGTAATCCCCCATATCCTTTTCCTTGTTCTTCTGGTTTAACGGCAATATTTTGAAAATACCAATGGTCATAGGGTGCTAGTTCTTTATGTCTCTCTTCTTCATACTTAAAAACTGTCATAATTCTTTTCATTGCTTTCATTTTTAAACCTACTTTACGCATTGTATAAAAACCGCCATATCTCATCATAGTCCAAGTAGATGGATACACCTTAGTGGGGGGTAGCCAAATTGTAATTCCTTCTAAGTTCTTAGAAGTTGCATAAGTTAGTCCATGTTTTATTCCGTACTTATAGAGCATATAAAATCCATATTGTATTTTTTCCTTTCTTTCTTTCTCATCTGGATATGTAAATATCGTGACGGGATCATTTTGAAAAGCACTACCTGCTACTTGAATTGCCTTTTCAACATAGTCTGGTGTTAATTTAAAAAGATTGTCTAAATCATTATTCATATTCATATTAGAATTTAAAAATAATCTATTATAAAGAATTTGTAGACCAATATTTATAAAGATCCTATAATTTCTTTATTCAATTAGGTCAAGAATTCCAGCTATCCTCTAATTTTGTATTGCACTCATTATAGAAAGGCATTATAAGAATTCTTATTAGAATAAATTGTCATATCTTAACATTTTCAATGGAATTTTCATTGAAATCAGACTCTGAATTTACCTTTCCATCCAAATTCTCATTAAATTTGGGAATTCATTGGTTCTCTTTTCATTTCCCACATTGGGAGATCAAGGATTGGAACATTGATTTCTTTTAAAATTTTAAATCCATAGTTTTCATACATTTTAACATTTGATTCGGTAGAAGTTTCCACATAAATTGGAATATTTATTTTATCTGATTTTTCGAATAAAGCTGTTAATAATTTTCCTCCAAAACCCTGTTTCTGATATTCTGGATTGACTCCTATTATCACAATGTAGTTATATGCCGTATCTTTCATGTTTTTTTTACGATCTTTCTCAACAGGCATAAATATTTTCGCCATTTTTAAACTAGCCTTTAATCCCATCTTTCTTCCGGTTTTCATAGCGCCACTTCGAAGCAAACTCAAAAAAGTCATATCTGCTGTAGTATTTGGTAACCACGCAATAATACCTTCTAGATTTCTAGAACTTGCATATACTTCTCCATATTTCCATGCATGTTGGATAGGGCTTTCGAAAATATAATTAGAAACATTATCTTTTTTTACATAATCTTCAATGAATTTTTTCCAAATGGGATCTTCTTGAAAAGCGTATGCAAGTACTTCCCCGGCTTTTTTAAGATCCATTTTCTGTAATTTATACAAATCATCAATTTTTGATGACATAATAAAAAAATAGAATAATAAAAAAAAAGAGTTTTGATTATTAGAAATTCCAGATGATCTAAAAAATATAAAAGGTAACATATCGGAGGGGCACCATGTGGGATGGAGATATTATAGTGAAGAAGAACAAGTTATGTGTGTGCAATAAAAAATTGAAAATGAGTTTTCAGTGCAAGATGGTCTAAACTATAAAACATCATTTTCTAACAAATTTATTATGAAATGAAAGCAATTTAATAAATAAAAAGTAAAAAAAAGGTAAGAGATTAAAAATGAGAACACTTCGAATGGAAGAAATGAATTGGGTTGATATTAAAGAGGCGATTAATGGTGGTTTCAAAACAGTCATAATTGGAGTAGGATCTACTGAACAGCATGGACCTCACTTACCAACTCAGACAGACGCATTAATAGCAGATGTCA
>Ga0209977_10001489_pt1 | contig 10274 bp, 14 predicted proteins | sample SumtaG_2_FD_183113 | JGI IMG/M metagenome (GOLD analysis project Ga0209977, IMG submission 183113) | Deep subsurface microbial communities from Indian Ocean to uncover new lineages of life (NeLLi) - Sumatra_00607 metaG (SPAdes) (version 2) | ecosystem: Environmental > Aquatic > Marine > Oceanic... | reverse complement strand
TAATAATTATGAATCATACTCTTATTTAAACTTTAAAATTACAGAAATTCGATCTCTTCTTTTCCTTTAAATAGAACAAAACTCACTACTCTATATGATTGAAGGTTTCCCCCTCACACAGTTGCTGCTATATGTATTTGAGGCGCTCCAACTTCTTGCTTTGAGTTTATACAATTAATTAATCTTAACAACCTATTTATCATACCCAAATTAGAATAATAATAAAAAAAAAGATTGTAATTTCAAACAATGAAAGTATGTTATTAGGGCTAACCTTCCTGTGTAGGCCACTTCCATGCATGCCAGACAATTAGTGAAAGAACCACAACTTCTACAATAGTAGCAAATATACCAAAAGCCAACATATCTCCAATAAATGCTATAAAGAGTGCAAGACCTGTAAGTAATATACTTATGATGATGTTTGCCCAGCGATTCGCTTTTGCCTTCAATGTCAGGGACAGGAAAACCATAAGACTCGGAATCGTCATTAATATCATCATTCCCAACAAAAATAATGGAGTCATTTGCATACCTGCTACTTCTCCCGCTAATACACTCTCTAAATGCTCCGGTGTATAAAATGCCACAATATCCGCATATATATATAAAAACATTACAGTTGCCCATAATCCTGCAAGCTTTATCTTCACATTTATCTTCACATCTTCCAAACGGGTTGTCATTTTTTATTCTCCTTTTTGTTTTTAATATTTCATCCTTTTATTTAATACGTAATTTAGAAAGAATTATAATAAAATGATATGGAGTCCAATTTTTGCTTTTTTTAATCATCTCTCAGAATAAGATATCCCATCTAGATATTAATATCATTAACTTCAAAGATTCTGAAATCTTTATCAATAAAAAATTTAACCTTGTAATGCTCCGTATAGAGTTCGTCCATATCTGGAGAATGCATGAATTCTGTTTCAGTGTAAACATCATACATACAAATAACTTCAAAAGTTAATCCATCTTGACGTTTTGTTTTCTTTAGTTTTCCCAACTTGAATTTACTTATAGATCTATAAGAAAGATGATCTTCTTCCTTAATTGCATGTTCGATCTCTTTAATCTCTTCCATCTTATTTTTCTTCACTTGCATTCAACCCTTCTTCTAGCTATTTAATTTTACTTAATATAAAATTGAGATTCAAACCAATATAAAAATTATGTAAAAAGAACTCAAAAATAATTTTATGATTTAAGCTTTTATTTTTTTGAGTTGGTGAAATCGATTAGAGAAATCTTCTTTATGAGATGATTTTTGTTTACTTTTACGTTCTCTTAACATTTCGTTTACTATTGCCACACTTCCGCGCTTTAAAAACAACCTAATGAATTTTAACTCGTTCACACTTACAATTAAAGATTGGAGAAATTCCGGGTGCCGATAATCTTTCCATTCAAGATTTCGTATTTTTTTCATCTTATTTACCTCTATTTCTTATTTGCAGCGTTCTTTTTTCGCTTAAACTTTCGCACCATCGAATCCCAATTATCTGGACTAGAACACCCATCCAAAATATAATCGTCTATTGTGCTTATAGAGCCTTCTGTGTTATGTTCTTCAGAAGTTGTACCTATATTGTGTGCTAAATTAGGATTATAAATATAATATCACCACTTTTTCACTTTTTCCTGTTATTTTAGTTTATCTTAAAAAATTTTATTCTTAAAATGTGAGAGGATATTTAAAGAAAAATTTCTTATAGGTCTTACAAAAAGACTTAGAACTTTCTGAAAGATTATTTATCTAATAACTCGTACTAATCTGAATTAATTTAATTCTATGAAAAGTATAAATTTATTAAGCGCAAGTTTATTTTCATTATAATTGCTATATTCCTCATTTAGGTGTTTTGATTAGATGGATGAAATTACGGGAATTCTTTATGCTAAAACCGCAGGGGTCGGAACCCTATCTGAAGGGCCTAAATATTTTATTAAACCTTTGGATGATTATGCAAATAGATGGTCAGAAATTCTCGTGAGGAAAAAAACCCACTTATGGGAGAACGATCCTGTATTGCATAAGTTTATAGATAAAGAAGTGTTGATACTTGGAGAAATAATCGAAACAAAGAGTACAATTACTGTTGATTACGAATTCGTAAGAGTGTTAGATTGAATCGTTTAATTTCATACAACTAATTTTTTCTAAATCTGATATAAATTGTATTCTTATCTACTTTTTTTTCTAAAGTTTCAAAGCCAATATTTTTAGCCAAGGTGGTAAGAGTATCTATATTAATCTCTTTATCCCATGAAACACCATAACCTGTCTCTTCTATTCTATCAAATATTTTAACTTTGAGCTCAATATAAAGTATATCCCTTTTATCATTACCTTTAACCGGCATTATCACATCCCAAATCACAAAATCTCCACCGTTTTTTAAAACCCTATGAATTTCCTCGAAAATTATTTTATGATCTTCCACTGGAATATACATGAATGTGAAAAAGGCGGTAACCGTATCAAAAGTATTGTCTAAAAATTTTAATTCTTTTGCATCCATGATCACTTTTAATTCTTTGCTGTCTGGAGCCTCTTCAAGCTCATTTCTATTTGGATCTATTGCTACTACTTGTTCTCCTTTAAACTGACTAATTATAGCCTGTCCTCCTCCTCCAATATCTAAAATCCTTCCTGTTAGTTTGATATCTGATAAGTCAATTGTGTGAAGTCCAACATTATACGTTCTTTCCTTAAGTATAACATTTTTAATAAAATAATCAATCGCTTCTTGATCTGCGTGCCATTCATTTTCGATTTTTATTCCGTTTATTTTACCAGCTTCAAAATAATTCTCAATTTCATTTTCGGTAATTCTTTGATGAAATATCTCACTTATCTCTGAAACATTTAGATATTGTATAATATCAATTTCTTTCATATTGAAAAAATTTAATGTATTCTTTCTTAAAAGTCTATTTTAAGAAATTAAAAAGAAAAAAATTTTCGTTATTTTTTTTTTATTAAATATTTAAAATGAAAATACTCTTAAAAACGGATTTTCTTCGTATCATGATGATATGTAAGTATTGTGGTGATTCATTCAATGACTCTGAAAAAAAAATAGTAGAGCATGTGAATATAGCCCAAAAAACTAAAAGACATCGATTTTGTTCACTTAGATGTAAAGATAAATGGAGTCTTCAAGTTCAAAATCGGAAGTCGCGAATGCTTGTTATTTGGGCAATAGGTTCTTATATAGATAAGTATTTTTTCATCAAGAAACTCATGAAAGTACGGAGTCCGTCATTGTTGGGTTCAGAAACAAAAAAGAGTTATTTCAAATCTAATTTCAACGAGATAGAAACGTTAGTATTAGTCAACTCTAACGGTAAAAATGTTTTAAAAGTAAAAACTTGATTTTTAGATGCTTTCAGGATTACTTTCGAGGTTCGATATGCTCGAGGGATGATAGATAGCTCATTGAGAAATCGTGATAGCCGTCTTTAGAAGGCGATTTAATTCCTTCTGCTCGAATATAATGCCCAACGCGAGGTAGGAATCCGTAGGAATTTATTTTTGAGGTACTAACTAATACGGAATACATATATATACCCACACGAACGGTTAATGACATATATCCATAAGTGTAGGCTCGAGAAATATGCTTCTCGCCCCCTCTAACTTCAACAATTCTTCCTTCAATCGTTGTTTTTCCCTTAAATGTCATTGATATTCATTCTCATCTTAAAATTTAGAAAATTTAGAAGTAATCTTATTATATTTATATCTCAGAAAAAGGGTCCAAATTTTTCATAGACGCGAATTAAATTGTCGTGGTAAAATTGAATTTTCTTGTCAAGAGGGTTAAATTCTACAGCTTTTTTCATGACTTCTTCCGCTAATTTAATATTTCCCATATCTATATATGTTATAGTTAGTAACCCCCAAGCTTCTATTAAAGTAGAATTTAGATCAGTAGCAGTTTCAAAACACTTAATTGCATCGTTCAACTTATCCAATCGACGATTGATGATCCCTAAATAGAGCCAAGCTTGCTCGTTGGAAGGGTCCTTATCCAATAAGTCGTTTACGATGGCCAGAGCTTTGTCGTTATCTCGTATAGTTAAATATTTATTGATGCTTTCGATAATCTCTTTGTTTTTAATTTCGTCTAATTCCAATGAAGATCACTGCGTGATATTATATTCCTAATTATACTTTACACTCGTTTATTTATTAATATTAATATTGAACCTTTATAAAAAAAAAGAATACCATACAAATAATACTTAATAAATAATAAACGAGGAATACTTCTATATAAAAATTAAGCTATAATAGTCATAAAAAAGGTCTAAAACAACTCAAGATGCTTTTTTTCGATAGAATTGAGGGTCGAAACTAAATCGTAGAGAAGTTTTTCGTCCTTATATTGATTAATTGACTCGGATAACTTATTCAACAGCGCGTTAGCTAAACTTTTCTCGTATTCAGTTTTATATGGAAACAATATTTAATAAATATGGCTATCAAAACACCTTCTAATCAACAAAAAAAATTTCTTATTAAATTCATACATCTGGTTGTGAATTATAAGCGAATAATAAAAATATCACTAGAATATATAAAAATACTTGAAATCATCGATACAAGAACAATTAACACTTTGAAGTTTGAATCTTTTCTCATTTTTTTAATTAAATTTGATTTCATATGAATCTCACCAAAAATTAATGACTAAAAGTCACTAACTTACTAAATTGCTTATAATAAAAAGTCATAAGGACAAAAATTTAACAATTAAAAGATAGATAAGGTTGAATTTCTATTAAATTAATAAAAAGGGAGGATTTCACCCAAATCTCCCATATATCCTAATATAATTATTTCTAAAAATCATTATCTGTTTAATCAATATAAAATCACTAGGACCAAATTTTTACATAAATATCATAAGAATAACTATGGTTTTCTAAAAAAAAGAGAATAATCAAATATAATGCTTTAACCTGTAATACTATTGTTTATTTCTTTCGTAATTTTCATCTAAATATTTCATTTCTTCATCTGAGATTTTTTCAATCTCATCTTTTAACTCGTTATAAAGCTTTGTGAATCCATAAGTAAACGAGAGGGGAGATTTTATCAATTCAGTTTTAATAGCTTCATATTCTTCTTCATCTGGAAATATTATTCGAAGTTTGTTTTCTAGTTCTAACGGAATTTTTACATATTTTCCTGTTAGAAGGAGGGGTTGTTTCCTACTTTTAATCAGTTTACTGGGAAAATTAGAGAAGTACTTGTCAATCAACTCATACGCAGCCATATATTCTTTTTTATCTATAATCGATTTTTTAAGTTCCTTTTGAAATATCTCCTCAAAATCATTTGAAAATCCAACGATAGAATCTTTGAGTAATTTCGATGATTTAGAGGCAACCAAACCAACTATAATATATTCAGATTCATTTAAAATTAAAATTCCTTCAGTCAAATCAATAGACAACAACCCTCCAATATTCATAACTTCTTCACTCATAAGTTGTACAGCGTTGATAAACCCTGTAAAAATTGGCTCGTTTATATTTGATTCAGACCAGTCATGATCAAAGAGCGGATATCCATTACGATCCTTAACAAAAATTCTAAAAACGCTAAACGGTAAAATATATAGAATTTTTGGTTCCATAAATATAGCTATACATAAAATAAACACTCCTATACTTAATGTAATGTCTGAGTATATAATAAAAACAGGATCCCAATAATAAAATATTAAAATAGTTAATGATATTGGTGCTACTATTATAATACCAATAAAAAATATAAGAGCTTCCTTTTTAATTGAAAAGGGGGCGTTTATCCAAGTTTTTAAACCCCAATAAAAAACGGGTATAAAAAGAAAGAATGATAAAAAATCCTCCATAACTTCAAACATTCCTACAGGATTAATATCAATATATCCCCATCTAAATTCAAATGCAACTGCATCTGGTTGAAACGCTAAATAACAAAGTAAAACCCCTGCTCCAAATGCTATTATTAAAAGAATTGAATTAAAAGATTCTTTAATCATATAATTAATCCCGATTATAAAGAATATTGTAGTAGGGAATAACATAATAGGATATAATCGAATAAGAATCGTGCTTAGGAAAAGGTTTCCTAGAAGATCCAAAACAAAAAATAACACCAAAGAAATCATGCCCATTCTAACAAAAAAAAGTGATCTTATTTTCTTTGTTCTTGGTTCAAAGTAAGTTAATAGTGCAGCTACAAAAATTATTATGCTGGCAAAAATTTCGACTATTACTTCAGGAGTCCAATTTAAAACCATTCTCTTTCTTCCTATCTAATTATTAATTATGTTTTTTTTATAGAAGATTTTGTTGCATCTAGAATTTTAATGATATCTTCCTTTAAATCATGGTTTATGCACATTCTATTGTCCAAATCTTGGTTTAAAGTAATTATACCATGATCTAATAAATTATTGATGCGATAATATACATCCGCTCTCTTTTCATCAATTTCTTTATATATATCTGATTTTATGAAACTTTCATTCTTAATAAGTAAATGTATTATTTTGTTGTTTATTCGATCTCTTAAGATAAAAAGGATTCTCCCCACATTCTCATCAAGTTCATATGGAAGAAAAATAGTGTAATGCCCAACTTTTATCTTTTTAATGTAATTAAATTTAAGAAGCATCTCCAGATGCCATACTAATTGTCCAGAACTCCCCGCTTCTTCTGATAAAGTTTCTTTTCTTAGAATTGAAAAGTGTACTCCAGGGTTCATTATGATATAACTATAAATCCTATTTCTAACATAATTTGAAAGAACTGTTTCCTTTGAGAATTTTGAACCCTCAATCAATATTTTTTTATTTATTAAATATTGTATTATAAATAAGAGACCATTTCTAGGTATTTTTAATCTTTTTTTTGCCACATTGTATAAAGTTTCCACATTCAATACTTTATTTTTACTCAAAATCTCTTCAGCGATCTCTATAACTCTCTTTACAATCGGATGTTCTAATCCGATGGTTTTAGTTAAAATCTGAGGTTTCATATTAGAGATAACCAATTGTATAAGTAAATCTAAATGGGATACTTAATATACAAATTTATATAATGCCTTTTTCAAAGCGTTAAAAAATTTTAAAAAATCTGTAATTATAATTTGCACTAGCTTATTTATTAATATTGAATTTTTATTAAAAAAAAATACTTAAATAATAATCATACAAAATAAGGTAATAAGCAAAAAAAAAGCCTAAAACAACTCAGGATGCTTTTTTTCGATGCTATTGAGAGTAGAAACTAAATTGAAGAGGAGTTTTTCGTCCTTACATTGATTAATCGACTCGGACAACTTATTCAACAGCGAGTTAGCTAAATCTTTCTCGAACTCAGTGAGTTCTATAGAATTATTTTGAAATATTTCGTCAAATTCTCTTTCAAACCAGTCTAATTGGTGTTTAAATTCCTCTTTTTGAACTTTTTCGATGTTAAAATTCAGATACATATGTCTCCTCGATTAAAATTGGACAAAAAATTTTAAACTACAATAATAGTTATAGAACTTATTTAAAAAGTTAAGTATCTCTGCGGGTTTTCTAAAATGTCCTACGACAAACGGGAGAATATTTTACACACAAAAAATAAAAATAAGTCGGATTGTTAATCTCTGTTAATATAGCAATAGAACAATTAATTTAACTCTTAAAACCTCTTATTAACATGGTTAGATTTTTGTCGGAACTTTAATATGAAATTAGCACATATAAAAAAGAGATTAAGGTAACATTTATTTTAAGTTTACATTTTATAAATTTTCTAATTTTACTTTAAATTATCAATAAAGTATTTTACAATAACATTTCGTGAAAGCACACTTTCACGGTTTTTTATATTACTGTAGATATTACAAGAATATTTTTAGTGTAATACAAAAAGATCTAAATCTCTTCCGAAATAGAGTGTATGATGTCCTTCAGGAGCACATACTTCATACAAAACTTCTTAGCAAAGATGGGGTTTTTGCTGTATACAAAAGTTTAAAAATGTAAACATCTATTATTTATATTGATGACATTAGTCATATGCGATTCTTCTTCATTGATACTAATAGCTAAGATTGAGTCATTAGATATGTTCATAGATATTTTCGAGGAAATTCTAATCCCAGAAGCAGTTTTATTCGAAGTGGTAACAAAAGGAAAAGAATATAAAAAATTAGATGCCTTTTTAGTTGAGAAACGAATAGAAGAAGGGAAAATTAAGGTAGTAAAAATAGATAATTTGAGTGAAAAGGCAAAAATTATGAATAATTTTAACATGCACGAGGGAGAAGCAGAAGCACTAATAATATATTTGGAAAAAAGAGCAGATTTACTCAGCACTGATGATAATAAGACTATTAGAGTGTGCAAAATTCTAAAAATTAGATATTTCACTACTCTTTCATTCATCTTCCTATTATATAATAAAAAAAGAATTTCAAAGGAGAAGAGTCTTCTCAAAATTAATACTTTAGAGAAAATTGGATGGTATAAAAAAGAAGTAATTAATTATTTTATAGAAAAGATTGAAATTGAAGGTGATATTTAATGGGTAAAGTAATATCCGTTAGGATAAATCAAAAATTAGAGGAAATAATAAAAAATTTCGCGAAAGAACAAAAAAGTGAGCAATCAGAGGTTATTCGAGATCTAATTCAAAACGGATCTATATTTTTAGCAATTAAGGGTTATGCTGAAGGAAAATTTTCAATTGGAAAGGCTGCAAGCTTAATTGATGTGCCATTATCGGAATTAATGGATATCATAACCGATTTAGGAATTAAAGCTGAAATAGGGATTGAAGACGTCGTAGAAGGATTCGAAAATCTTAAAAATTTAATTAAATAGTAAGAAAAAAAGGAGAGTCACTACAAGTATACCTAATCTATTATAAATTTAGATACTATCATCTCGGCTGTCCTGCGTCTTTACGCGATTTCATCGCAGGATCTCCCTCTATTCTCCAGCCAGATATTGTAACATTATTTATCTTGAAAAAATTCGGCATTATATTCCTCTAAATCATCCGGTGGCCATGCACGAGGCGTTTTGTAATTTTTTACAAACCTATGCGTACAGATTGGAGCTCCAAATCCAATAACTTGAGTACGAGAAAATCCAAAACCTAAGCCTTCAGCTTCGTAGTAGTCGCCTAAACATATAAAGGGGAGATATTTCTCATCACCAAATTTTTTAAACGCTTTCTGAACTCCACACTCTTGTATGTCCCAACCCCATTCAAATGTTTTTCCATCCCCCTCTACGAAATCCATTACCCAATCGTCTGGAAAAAGTTTCTTTTGGGTTTCTTCAGTGAGTTTTTTCTTATAGTTCATGTATACGGGGTCAAAAGGATATTGAGATGGATCTCTACCCGCCTTTTCTAAAGCTTCTTTTCTAAGTTTATGGGCTGCTATTACGTAGTTATAATGAAACTCCCCGATTTCCTCAAATGAAAATCCTATTTTTTCTAATGTGCGAAATATTGCGAGATCAGACATACATTTAACAAGAACTAAAGTGGTAGGGTTCTTTTGTCCACCAATATAGGGAATATCAGGTAAAATTTTCTCAAATTCCGCTTTCATTTGACTAATTAGTTCTTCGGACTTCTTGTCATCAAATTTCTTGCAAAGTTCTTCATTTGCTAAGGTTAAACGCTCATCAAAGCTTTTCATGAATTTTGATCTCTTTCTAATATAAAAATCTTCTACTATTTTTGCTACCATAATAATTATTTTAGGATCACACATTATAAACTATCATATTGACGAGTGAAAAAATAGTGGATTCGACTATTGGTGTTAATAGAAAGCGGGAGATCAGCGCATATATATTATTAATCTTAACCTCCGTTATCTGGGGAGGTACGTGGCCTTTAGGACGATGGTTAGTCTCAGAGGATGTTGGAGGAGCTACTATCCCTCCATTTATGATTGCGGTGATTCGGTATTTCCTGGCTGTAATTTGTTTTTTTCTTATTCTTAAATTCAAGGAAGGAACTTTAAATTGGCAGTTCGCTAAAGAGCACTGGAAGATATTAGCTTTAATGGGTCTGTTATCGGTGACAATATATCAAGCGGGTTATTTAATAGGTGAACTTCTTACCAGTGCGAGCGATGCAAGTATAATGGTCGCAACAAATGCAGTCTGGGTAGTTATTCTTTCAAGTTCTTTCTTAAAAACTGAGCGATTTGCATGGAGAAAAATGGTTGGTTCGCTATTAGCATTCATAGC
>Ga0209977_10001488_pt1 | contig 10280 bp, 9 predicted proteins | sample SumtaG_2_FD_183113 | JGI IMG/M metagenome (GOLD analysis project Ga0209977, IMG submission 183113) | Deep subsurface microbial communities from Indian Ocean to uncover new lineages of life (NeLLi) - Sumatra_00607 metaG (SPAdes) (version 2) | ecosystem: Environmental > Aquatic > Marine > Oceanic... | reverse complement strand
AGATTAGCAGGAATATACTGATCGTATCCAGAAGGAATAACAGTAATTATTTGAGGATCGAAGTTTACCAAAGGAGCCCAAGCAACAGTAACATTGAACCGGGGATCTAAAGCCTGATTCATAAGCACTACAAAACCCCCTAAAGAATGCCCTATTAATCCAATCTGAGAAGTATTCACATTTGAATAGAAAGGTAAAGTCTCGAGTTTATCTAGTAGTTTTGAGCAATCTTGAGCTAAAGCTGGTCTATCTGTAATGGGATCGATATTTATAATGTTTCCGCCACTTTCACCATGCCCTTGATAATCTAAAGCTGCAACATAAAAACCTCTTTTAGACATTTCGATTGGAATTCTTAGATCAAAATCTCTCTGACTCCCTATTCCATGACAGTAAATAACTAGAGGTCTTTGATCTTGAAATCCTAAATTTTTTGATGGATAATATAGATTTGCATAGAGAGTTGCACCAGCAGATTGAAACCCAACTCTTTCATAGCGATTATAACTGACGGCCCTATCATAAGCTAAATAGGAAAGAGAGAACACCAATAATATGATTAATACAATTATCCTTTTAAAGAATTTGCGATCCTCCTTATCAAAAACGCTCATAAATAATTACATTTTAGTAGTTTTTTTTTATTCAATAAATAACTTTTTCCAATCAAATACGAGTCCATTATTTTATACTTAGTTTAACTTATATATTTTAATTATACTTATAATTATAAAAAACATTTATTAGTGAAATCTAATGTCAGAAAAAAAAAATGCTTCAGAAATTATTGAAAACTCGTTGCGATCTGTTGAAGATAATTTTAAACAATTTATAGAAGTTTTAGAAACCGCTAAAACGGAATTAGTTGTGTTAGAAAAAGATAGGGAACAACTCAGTAGGGACAAAGAGTTACTTGAAGGCGAAAAACTGCAACTTGAGCAAGCCACCAAGATGTTAGAAGCCGATAAATCACAACTTGAATTTGAAAAAGCTAATTTAGAAAGTGAAACGAAAAAACTAGAAGAAGAAACCCAAAAACTTGAACTAGAAAAACAAGAGAGAGACCAGAAAATCGGTTCATTAACAGAAGAACAAAAGCGATTATTAAAGGAATACGCTAGTTTAAAAGTAGAGCTGAAAAAGTTAGCAAAGATGGCAGAAGAGAGTCAAGAATCAGAATTTGATTTTGAAAGGATTAAAGCATTATTATCAATTACACAACTTTTAATTTCTGAAATTTGGCAGGGTCAACCACACTACAGAATCTTATTGACACTTCATGGTGACAGGGAAGAAATGTCGCGTGAACAAATCAAAAATACAACCGGAATTGCCGGCGCTATGGTTTTAAGAGCGGTTCATGAATTAGCTAAGATTGGCGTACTAGAATATGACGAAGATACAGCGATGGTAACATTAAAGAAGAGAATATTCGCTAAAAAATCTTTAAAAGAGAAAAAAACGGAAATTTAACTCTATTTTGGAACTAATTTCTCTGGATCCTTTATTTCTAATCCAGTATTTATCCCAGTATCGTCTATAATTAATTGGTTATCCTTCTTATTATATAATTTTAATTCAATTTTAGAATTAATGCTCTCTGCGATGTGACCTAACATTTCCCCTGACGAAGGGGCTTTTAAATTACCAAAATCACTGCCTTTTTTGAAAATTTTAAATTCAAGTCGATATTTTTTATCTTCAATTTGAATTTTGATAGTATCTACTTCGATTTCTACTGAACGAACTTTTGCTCTAGTATAAGTGGCAAATTTGTAAAATTTCCCTTCGTGCCAAAGAGCGCTAAGAAACCCATTAAAATGCATTCCCAAAAAGGGTATTATTGCAAGTGAGAACATAAAAGAAAGATTCGGGTTGGAAAAATGATTTGATTGCGTCCATATCCAAGCAGAAGGAAAGGATTTTCCCCAATCTTTTTCCATATATCCTTTACCTCCATCAAAATTTACGGAAACTCCATCAATTTCTAAAGTCCCGCTAATGTTGTGGTTCATACTAACAACGCCATGATAAGTTTCCATAAATGGCATGTATGAAAACCACCCCATAACTCCGGGTTGTAAAAATTTTTTAGGCCACGAAATAGTATCTATATACTCGAGGTCCCCTTTTATAGTATGACCTTGCTGGTCTATTTCAACATGAATTCTGTCAAGTGAGAAGTAATTTTTTCCGATACTAACCTCATATTTCTTGCTGGAAAGATTTTCAAACTCTTCAAAAGGATATTTAAAATATTCTGCAGTTGCTTTAATGCCGTCTAAAAATTGTATAAATGCGTGTGAAGTTTTTTCTTTCTTATTCAGCGCAACTGCAGGGATAATAGCATAAATATGCTCTGCAGTACTATCAACTAACTTATTGTACCACCCTTCAAAATAGGTTTTTTTTTTCAATGAACCTTGAAAAGCTGTTGGATTTGATTTTTTTCCCATATTTTAAACCTTATTATTTGCTTATTTTTCACTTTATTTCTTTTTTAGTTAATAATGTTGAATATTATTATTAATTATCTTAATACGTCAGTGGGAATACTTTTAATAACTATTAGTTTTCTAATATATCTAATTTTACCTTATGTGTTACTACTTTAATTTTTTTCTTCTTCAAGAAATTTAAGGATTTTCAAAAAAATGAGCAATTTTCTAATACCTTTCATTTTAATCTTCTTCGCAATCCATTTTTTCAAAATCCCTATTAGAGATAACTTTTTCATTGCTAATGCTAAGAATATTTGAGCATCCATGGCTATATATGCATCCCAACCTATTTTTTTCTTCGATAAATTATTGGTTGGTTTATTCTGTATACTTTCAACAGTTATAATCCCCTTTTCAAGAGTTATTACAGCGGCATATTTCAAGTTTGTAGCATTAATGAGGAATTTGCGTTGAATTTTCTTAAAAGTTTTATTAAAATTTGGATTTTCATTTAAAGGTTTTAAAACGTTTGCGATAAGCCCGGCAAAACCTCTTTGTTCTTTTAAAACCATATTAGCCTCATTCACGCTATGAACTACCTCCATTTTTACTTGAAATATAACATCCCGAATCAGAAACTCCATTTGGATCAAATTTTTCTTTAATTTTCCTTAACCAATTATGATAATTCATTAGATAAGGACCCCATTCATCGTGCATTTTATCTCCCTCTATGAAAAATGGCACGCCTAAGTGTTGAAGTAGATCCATTTGATTACTTTCTTCCATGTATTCTGCCACTCCTTTGACGCTTTCCACGTCTGTTTGATCAAACATGGTAGGAACCTCCATATGGAAATAATGCCCAGATTCATACGAAGTCATCCAAGCACCTTCTGCAAAATCATTTGCGATTACCCCTTTTTCAATGTATTTCTGTTTTAAGGGTATATTTTTCCGCTCAGTATTAAGACAAAGTGCTGCTGTATCGCATTGACCTTTTGCGGATTGAAATCCTCCTGTGGCAATGAAACCGTGATATCCAAGGTTTGCGCGTAAACATTCAGCGTAAAATAATGATTCAGGTTCGTATTTTGAACCTATAATATTAGTAAGATTTAATTCCGTCATTAAGTGATCCATAACTTTTTGTTTGTAATCAAATTCCCTCTTTGTTCGGGCAGCTATGACGATAATTAGCGGTTTTTTCATACTACCAATTGCAATTTTGTCCATCAAGCTTTCTAGGCTATAAGAGAATATAGCCATCACAGCAAAACTCGACATATGACTACAAATAAATGCAATTTCCTCTTCTTCAATTCTTAAAAATGATTTTTCTAAATGTTTAAAAGTCCTACAATCTAAAAGATATGCTCTGATAAAATCAGGGATTTGAAAATCATAAAGGGGAGAATGTCCTTCTGCTATATATTTCGCATCACATGGATACGGAAAAAGTTTCATTGCAACCCTTGTAAATACTCCTAAACCCGATTTTGTTCCTACCCAACCACGCATTATTCCCCTTAAACTTGGACCTGGACCATCTCCAGAATACCAATCCGATTCTTTCTTTAATCCAAGAGAGCCCAATCTCAGAATTTCTCCAGTTGGTAATACCCATTCTGTTCCTAATACATTTCTGGCGCTATGACCCGTTTGGGGTGAGGTAAAACCAGGACCACACATTGATGTATGACTTGCCAATGCCGAAGCCATTGGTCCAGCACCAGGCATATGAATATTTAACCCATATTTCATTACTTCAACTTGAATTTGTGCACCGCTAACGTAAGGTTCAACTACAACATATAAATTTTTTACATCGATTTTTACTATTTTATTCATTCTTCGAAGATCTAGTATCACGCAATTGTCAGTAGATGGTTGGTTCCATGGGCCAAGTCCAGTACTTTGTGCCTTAAATTGAATCCCGTATTTATTACATAATTGTACGATTTTTTGAACTTCTTCTGTTGTTGAGGGTAATACAACTGCTTTGGGAATTGAAGAAAATGGGATAGGTTCTTTATTCTCCAAATAATTTACAAACTCTATGCACCAATTATATGCATAAGCGTTTGTTATAACTTCTCCATCGTCAATATTTTCATTACCCACAATCTTTTGAAATGAATTTAGAATCTCTTTATCTAACATTATTATAAACAACCTCCTCAGTTGCCCGTTTTAATTTCTCAGGTTCTAAACCTAAAGCCATTAAAATCAGTTCACTTATGTCGAAATACTTTAAATTGGATTTCTTATCTTTTATTCCGTCTTGTAAGTTAGTAGAACAAAATGGACATGCGGAAACAATGATGTCTGCCCCTGAATCTTCAGCTTCTTCAATCCTTGTTTTAGCAGTCTCTAAAGCCATTTCAGGAAAGGCAGATTTTACTCCCGCTCCAGCTCCACAGCAGTAAGCATATTCTTGAATTCTTTCCATCTCTTTTAATTTCAAACCAGGGATTTTCTTAAGAATTTTTCTTGGAGCATCGTAAATTCCTTTAGATCCTGTCCGTTTGGGTTTAGGAGGGATGTTAATTGATACTAGAGGCATTAGGGGCAATACATCACCATCCCAATCTTCGTATCTTTCAGCATTTCGACCCAAATGACAAGGATCATGATAAGTTACTGAAATAGGAACATCATTAGTTAGTTTTAATCTTCCAGATTCAATTAACTCATCAAATAGTTCTACTGTATGCTTAACTTCAAAATCATATTTTCTAGTTAAAGGATAATCGACTTTGAAAGTGTCATAACAACCCGCGCAGCTAAAAACAACAGTTTCTATACCTTTTGATTCAATGGTATTCAAATTCTTATTAAGGATTTCTTCATACGTATTTGTGTCCCCAGTACGTAATATTGGGCTCCCACAACAGATTTCATCGTTCTGTAATATATTGAACGGTACTCCTGCTTTGTTCATAATGCGCCCTGCTGCTATCGCCATTTCTTTTCTTCTATAGGAAGATGTACAACCAACATAATACAATAATTTTGCATTAGGATCGAGATTTAGATCATTAGGAATCCAATCTGTCCTTTTTTGGTGTGGTTCATTGTAAGGATTGTTCACTTTTTTGATTGCTTCTATATATGCTTGCTGTTGAGGCATAGGTCCGCATCCTTCACCTACCAGTTTCTCTCTCAACTTCATCATAATCTCCAGTGGTTCTAATGTATTCATGTACTTACAGGCTACGGCACAATTTCCACAAACAGTGCATTTATAGACAATGTCACGTAGTTCTTCTGTTGGTTTAATTCTTCCCATCTCATAGGCGAGAGCAAGAATTATTTTCCCTCCTCCACTGTAAGGATGATAATTATAGATATCAATTGCTGGGCACGCAGAAGCGTATTTTTGACTTTTTATTTGAACTTGGGGTATCCATTTACATACAGAGCAACGTACACACCGTTTAATCATTTTTTGATATTCTTCTTCGTCCATTTTAATCACCTTTGATTTTTAAATTTTCATACCATCTTTAGGCTTAATCGTCAAAACACAAAACTCCTGGATTTAATACGTTGTTCGGGTCAAATATTTTTTTAACCTTTTTCATGGCATTAATAGTTTCTGTACTTTGATGAAAAAATACTTCCTTAGCCCATAATCCGTAGGGTCTGCTGAAAAAAGCGCCGTTATCCATTAGTTGAATTCCTACACCTAAAATTTTCTCTTTTATGACATTTATATTATTATTATCTTCTGGATCGTAATATAAATCAAATTCAACATGATACGACGTTCCCTGATTTATAGGTTGAATGTAAATCCCGAAATCTTTCTTATAATTCGCTTCCATCAAGGAAATAAATTTGGGAATTTTTTCAAAACTAGTCAAGAAGAGGATATCTTGATAGGCTCCTCTTAATCTTATTCTCCACGGTTTTACACATGGTTCACTAAAAAATTGAAGGATTTGTTTGTGAGAAATTTCTACCTTGGGTTCAGAAAACTTTAAACCTAATTCTGCTCTAATATCGTCAATATCCCCTTCAAGATATGAAATTTTGTCCTTGGCTAATGGTCCCCTGCTTGAGATAACAAAAATTAAATTCAATTTTTCTAAGTTTCTAACTAATTCAGAGATTTCTTGCTGATTATGCTTGAGCAAACACGCTAAGTTCATATTATTCAAAATAACAAGTTCATCGCAAAGCCTATATTTTAGTAGCTCATATTGAAGATCTAATAAATCTTGGATATTTTCCGATTGGAGATGGTAGACTTTCTGAATAGAGGGCAATAGTTCTAATTTCAATGTAGCCCAGGTTACTACACCCAAGCTTCCTTGAGCCCCTTGTATTACTCTATAAGGACTAAATTGAGTAGGTCCCATTGGATTTACTTGTGCTTGTCCCATTTTTTGTTGCTGCTTGATTGTTCCCGGACCAGCAGCAGTTCCAGTTCTGAATAAATCGCCAGTCCCAAATACTACTTCTGTACATAGTAGTGGATCAGAGCTGTCCCAATGATATCGAGGTATTGTAATTGGTTCTCTTTCGAGAGCTGTAGAGAGGACTGATCTAGAAGCTGTTGGGTTAAGAGGTAAAAGCAATCTTAATCCTTTATTTTTTAGAATAGGAACTAATTGATCGAAGGTAACACCAGGTTCAACCATTACTACACGATTTTTTCGATCAATAGAAAGAACTTTATTCATTCTTGAAAGATTTAAAATAACGGATTTATCCTTTTTAGGCAAAGAATCTCCGTGATGCTTAAATTTTGAATATAAACTTATAGGAATAACATAGAATTTTAAGTCATTCGCTAGTTTCACTATTTTTGCTACATCTTGAGATTCAGAAGGCCAAACAATACATAATGGAGATTTTCCTTTTAAAAAACTTAAATCCTTAGAATATTCTTTTAAATTTTTGGGTTCTTGTGAGATATTTCGAGATCCGCAAATTTTAGCTAAGTTTTGAAGAATTTTATCGTTATTCATGGTCATTACTTTTTTCCCACTAATTGTTCAATTCAATATTTTACAGTATATAGATATTTTGTTTAAGTTTACATAAGGATATTGAAAAGAAGATTTGCTAGGATAAAATCTTTTTAATGCTGAATTCACACATATACTATTATAAAACCATTATTTTTGGTAAGGGATTATAAAAATATTTTTATACTCTTAATAAATTAAGAAAGATTATACGAACAGAGCAAACATTTATAATTGGAATAGGGATTTATTTTATGGATCAAATTGATTTTACCTTATGCATGATGCTGATGTGGAATTCTAGGACTCCATATCGAGATCTTGCTGAAACCTTCAAAATGAGCGTTAATTCAATCCATAAGCGAGTTAGAACAATGGTAAATTTAGGGATACTAGATAAATTCGTATCTACTCTAAGTTTTAACGCTTTCAAGTCAACACCCTCAAATGTAGTTATGTTTGGAGTCTCTAAGGCAAAAAATGTTGAAGGATTGATTGAAAAATTAGGGGCTAATGAAAATATTTACACTGTTTCTCAACATAGTGGTAATTTATTTATTATACATGCATATTTACGAAAGTTAAACGAATTAGAGCCTCTCGTCTCATTTGTTAAACAAACGGCTGAGATTCCTGAACTTAAAGTGGGATTGGATAGCTCCCCTATGCAATTGGTAGCAGAAGTAGATGTGACAAGAGAAATTAATTTATCTACTACCGATTTTTTAATTGCAAATGCGCTAAAGGACAATTCAAGAAAAACTATAGTAGAAATCGCAGCAGAAGTTGGAGTTTCAACCAAAACCGTTAGACGTCGTTTAGACAGGCTAATCGAAAATCGTCTTATTGATTTCTCAGTATATTGGTATCCCGATAAATGCTCAGAAGTCATTGCAATGATAATCTTAACACTTAAACCAACTATAGATGCTGATAAAACCGAAATAATAAAAAAATTACGCGATAGGTATGGTCAAACAATTTTATTCACATGGACATTTAGTACCCTACCGAATACTATTGTTGTTTGTGTTTGGGTTAGCTCAATGAAAGAATTACAATATATTCAAACTTCACTCAATTCCGACGAATTCGAATCAGTTTCAATAAATATTGGAATTGCGGGAAAAATCTTTCCAACATGGCGGGAAAAGTATTTAGAGGACAAGATAAAAGAAATAAGGGGAAAAACAATTTAATTTTGAATAGTATTGATTTTCCTAACTAACTTACATTTTCTAACCTTTTTGGATTAAAAATGAGAAGATATTTAGTATAATTTATTTAAATACTAAAAATCAAAAATTTGAAGAAAAATCCTATAGATGGAACTTAGATAAAATTTTTCTCAGAAAAGTGCCATTTTTTGGGATAATTTATCACCTAACCGGGTTAAAAAACGCCCATTTTTGCTTTTAATTGTTCCTATTTTACCACTTAATACTTACCATCAAAATTATATACTATTGAATATAGTTTTATTTCAAATATCGGACTACAAATAATTAATTAATCTCTAATGAGAAATAAAATTATAATTAAAAAGGATGTGATTTAAAAATGGTAGAAAATCAAGTAGAATATATAATACAGATGATTTTATATGTTGTTGCTATGGCAATGGGAATTGTAAGTATAGTTCTAAGTGTTCTTGGTCAGCCCATTGATATAATAATATTAGCAATAGCTGTGGCAGCTTTAGGATTTGCGGGTATTAATTCACTAGATAAGAAAAAAAAAAATTGAGGTAAAATCTAAAATGGTAATGGAAAATATGGATGATGAAAAAAAAATGCAAAAGTTAATAGATGAACTTAAAAAGAATTTAAAGTCAAAAAATAATGAAATCGTAGGGTACCTTGATAAAATCGACGCTCTTGAGCAAGAAAATACGAGGTTACAGAAACTTATACCCGGAGAAGCTTCGAAAATAAAAGTTAAAAGGGAACAGCCGGAAGACATATTTGATCCTGATGGCGTTAGTGCCATAATCATTAAGAATCTCGTAAAAAAATTCGACGACGTTACTGCTGTAAACGGGATAAATCTTGAAATAAAAAAAGGTGAACTTTTTGGTCTTTTAGGTCCAAACGGTGCGGGTAAAACTACAACAATTAACATGCTTGTAGGTTTGTTAGATCCAACAGAAGGGACCGCAACTGTGGGGGGATACGATGTAAAAAGAGATTTAAACAAAATAAAAGAGATGATAGGAGTATGTCCTCAAGAAGCATCAGTTTATAAATTTCTAAAAGGGCGAGAGAATGTTGAACTCTTTGGAAATTTATTCGAGATGGATAAACATGTTTTAAAAGAACGAGCGGATAAATTTTTTGAAGCTTCGGGATTAAAGGAAGCCAGTAATAGGAAAACAAAAGGATATAGTGGTGGAATGGTTCGACAGCTAAATCTAATTATTGCTTTAATTAACGATCCTAAAATTGTATTTCTAGACGAACCAACAGTCGGAATGGATCCTCGGGCTAGACGGAAAACTTGGACATTTATTGGTGATCTTAAACAACAAGATAAGACAATTATTTTAACGACTCATTATATTGAGGAAGCGGAGGCTCTATGCGACAGAGTAGGTATCATTGATTACGGAGAGCTTATTGCGCTTGGTTCTCCAAAAGAATTAATGAAAAAACACGATGCTACAAATTTAGAAGAAGTATTTATGAAATTAACTGGAAGAAGAATTCTGGAGGGTGTATAGAAAAATGATGCAAAGAGTTCTAGCACTCGTAAAAATGGAATTATTGAAATTGATCAGGGAACCAGCTAATTTGTTTATGAATTTGCTTTTTCCTGCTATACTTACATTAGTATTTGGATTAGCTTTTGGAAGTTTAGGAGG
>Ga0209977_10001487_pt1 | contig 10281 bp, 9 predicted proteins | sample SumtaG_2_FD_183113 | JGI IMG/M metagenome (GOLD analysis project Ga0209977, IMG submission 183113) | Deep subsurface microbial communities from Indian Ocean to uncover new lineages of life (NeLLi) - Sumatra_00607 metaG (SPAdes) (version 2) | ecosystem: Environmental > Aquatic > Marine > Oceanic... | reverse complement strand
TTATGAATGCGTACTCTTCATTAATTCTTGCTCGAAATTCAACAGGGTTTACGATTGCTTATGGAAAAGATGCTGATATCGAGTTAAAAATGGTTTTACGGAATGATGGTGATGTGATCCAGCTTCTCGACCACACAGGAAGATATATCGATGTTGTAGCTTACGGGGATAAATCTGCCCCTGATAGCTCAGAAGTGTTGACTGCTCCTGGTTCAGGCGAAGCTATTATCCGGACTCCAATGCATATTGACACTAATACAACATCTGATTTTTCTTATGGCCCTCCAGAACCAAAGAATTCAGTACCCCTCGTATCTCTTAGGTCTGAAACATTACCAAAAGAAGCACCGTATCCATTGAGTGTTATCGTGATTGCTCTAATATTATTGCCGAAAATACGACGAAGGAACATGAAATGAAACGAGTTAAGTTCAAAATTCCTACCTGGGATTCAGGAAGAGAATTTATGAATCAAATTTCAAATGAATTCGGAACAGAAATCGAAGAGAGAGATGACAATCTAATTGTCCTTAATGAGAGTATCGAGATTAATTATCATCCTGATGATCGTGGATTTGCTTTTATAACTTGTAAAATCCACAATAATTCAGTAGAACCTATTCTCAACAAGTTTATTGAACTATACACAAAATAATCTTGATCAAGAAAAACTCTTTTAATATTAATATCAATTGTAGGATTAAACTTCTTGAAACATTTGATCAAGTATATTCAATTGATTCAGATTTCAAAAGTAAAGATTCAATAATAAGATATTCAATATATATTTTATCAATTAATATTGATAAGAATTGTAAATTAAGGACGTTCAAGTGCATGACAACTGAAAATAAAGACGCAAAATTTGATGAAATTGTCCAAGCTTCCATGTTAATCTCACTCTTCTCTGGGGTAGATTCTAAGACGAAATACTTCGAGAATATTCCGATATTAATTGGAGGTGAGGGTCTTATTGGAGATCATCAAGCTCGATTAAAAGTGGAAGAAGCATTTGGGCAGCTCAATTTACCTGATTTATTCAAAACTTTTGATTTTACAATGTATAGATCATCCTATGAGCCTTATAAATTAAGAGAAGACATGGTGATTGCCCCTTACATCTATACTGTAAAAGCTAAGCATGAAGATACCTATGTAATGTCTCTTTTTTTGACTCCATGGGCTGATGTAAACCTCTCCCAATTTCAGGAGAAAATTGTTGATTTTGCTTCATATTTTTCTGGAATTTTTCGACGAACTTCTGAAGAGATCCATCTGAAAAAAGAAACAATGCTAAACAGAACAAAAGAATGTGAAAAGGGAGGATCGATGCTTATGGGGTACTTAAGTCACTTAGTTTTTGATCAACGACAGATGCTGGGTGGAGCGGAAAAAGTAACTAAGCCAACACAGCTTATTGCAGTTCTTTTTCAACGCGGAAAGATAGGCCAAATTTACGCATGTATAGGTAAATGTGGTAATTCTTTTGCAGCAAAAAAGTACCCAAATTTAGAATCCTGTCCAAATTGTGATGGAGAAATTAGTCGGGATCCTATTCACATCTTTGAACCGAAAGATGTTTCGATCGCCTATCCTCATGGCTTTAAAGATATTGATTCACAAGAAAATCTAAATTTCAAAGCTCCAACGCCTATTGAATTGATATATTTATTTCAATCTTCATATCTACCAAACGAAATACGAGTAACTCTCAACCGAATTTCTCCTACTGTTTTTGCTCAAATTGTACCATTACCCCATAGAGCGCTATTTGAGTACCGAAATAGTGATGATGTTCTTACACTCTATTCTCTCTCAAAAATTCAAGATGATGAAATTCTAATAATTAGTGGAATAACAGATAGTCATGTACAAATTGAAGGGCAGCTTTCCCAAATGGCTCTACGCATTTTTATACGAGATATTAATGAAGGAGTTAAAAAAGGGTATTCCCGTCAAGAGATCTTCATGAAGTCGATTTTAAAAGAGTGGGAACTCTCAAAATGGATTAAGCTTGAAGGAGAAGGAACTCCTGAACCTCTTATGTCATGGAGCAATCTTGCGAAGGAACAAGAATCTGATGTAAGGAGTAGATAATTCAAATGGAAAAGAGTCAACTTACAAAAGAATTTGAAGAACAGTTTGGAAAGTTATCCTCAAGGATTGATATGGTTCAAAGAACTCAACACGAAACAATAGAGCAGTATATACCAAAACTACCTGATTCAATTCCAATTAAATTGAAGAAAGTGATTTCTGCATCCTATATTCTTTGTTTAACTGAAGAAGTATATGAAGTAACTTTTGATAATTTTAAAACTGATTTTCTTGTATTCAGTGCTTTTTTAGGCTTTGATCTTGAGAGAGTCTCAGATATTTCAAATGAAGATTTTATTTCCACTTATTTAAATCCGTTTGTACAAATTCTTCTAATAGCGTCTGATACTTTTACAGAAATGCTAAAAACCTTTATTGTTGAGTTAGCTTCAGGATACAGCAAAGAACTAGTAAGAACACTAGTTATTGTTAATTTTTATGAACCCTTATTTCATAAAATCCTTGATCTAGTTAAAATTGAAATTGATTTACGTTTTATATGTGCTATACTAACTACAACCGTAGAGGATTTTATCGATCGTAAATCTAGGTTAAAAAAGGGAGTACAATTTGGTGAATTTTCGATTTCTTCATTATACAAAGAATTCGTAGATCAATACCCATTAAGTCAAGGTCAAGATTTAATTTTTGACATGTGTAACAAATTAACTGTAGAACGAACATGGGAAGCCCTTGAAAATCTAGTAAGCAAAGAAATTGAGTCATTATCGAATTCGATAAAAACCCAGCGAGAAGATTCACTTACTCAGTACAAAGCCAATGTAGCAAGAGAAAAAGAAAAATATTCCGATGATTATTATGTAACAATGATCACAGGACGATTGTTTGAATTATTTGTTCTAGAAAGACCTTTGACCGATACTCTTCGAACTGGAATTGTTAACGCTGTTGACGTTATGATTAGGCGCTATCTCATTGATAAACATGGATATGCATCCGCATCGGCGGAGGAAACGTTAACCATCGCATGTAATCTACTATGGGAAACCGTATGGGAATTACCTCAAATTGTTGCCTCAGTATTGGATCCTTCAGAAATAATGGCTATAATGAAAGCAGAAAACCCCCATAAATGGTTAAAAGACAAAGAAAGAATGTTTAAACTCCGCTTTTGTCAGCTTTTGACTCGTCACGCAGGAAGAAACCCTTTGCCTGCTGTAATCGGAAATGCATTCATTAAAATGCTTGAAGTGGCTCAAAAGATTAAGGTACGTATATCCTTTGATTGATAACCGGATTTTTCAATGAATAATATATCACCCTACGTAATTCTCCCCTACGACCGATATTGGACTATCTATCTTTCTACACGATATCGATCACGGTTCTTTTAAAAAAGTAGTTAGTTAAATAATCACAAATGTTCTATATAAAATAGAGAACGTTCTAAATAAGTAAAAAAAAGAAGAAAGAAAAAGAATAATGACGATAATTAACAAGCTTATTTGGTAGCTGCTAATTTAATGTCAGATTCTTTAACTGTTTTTCGACCAGAGTGACGAGCAATTTCGACTGCGTATTTGGCAATGTTGGTACCGTAATCAGTAACGATCTCATTCAATCTGTCAATAGCGTCTGCTGAAACACGTCGTGCGCCAGCATTTCTAATTATTTTTTCAATTCTTGCGGAAGCAAATCCTGCCATTTTTTTTCACCTTTTCTCCAAAAAAGATTCATGTCCTACTTTTTCATTTGTAAATAGAACAATATACCCCGATTTTACAATGTTTATAAATGTTTCTTTTTTTCCGAGTATGTACTACCCACGTTGACGGCTAGTAAAAGTCTACTTGTGATCACAAGTATCAGAGTAGGTTTGATCAATAATGTAACTTAAGTACTACATGCGTTGATAGCTCAGCGAACATAAGTTTATGATAACCCGAAGTCAAATTACTCGGGTGAAAATACAAATTTTACCGTATATAGAAAGTAAAAAGAGTTTTTTTCCTTTTTTTCTCTTTTTATTCATCTTTAAGATTATATCACCAAGAATGAAGGCGATTAAAAACCTAGATCCCAATTTACCTTCTTAATTCACTTCAATTTCATATCCTTGATATATAGAAAAGGCTTAAAACGGTTTTTATATCACGATTAAAGAATTAATAATTCTTTTTAACGTGTAACTGGTTTTAGAATTCTAATAATCATTTTTTATTTTTTTTACAAAATTCGAACAGGAGTGAGGAATTAATTCATCCAATACGCCAATATTTAGTGATAAATTCTTTCAAAAACGAAGTTAAGGCTGGAATGATAAGCTTTAATCCAGGTTTTTTAAATAAATTAGTTTCAGAGTCATCTAGTTGTATTAGAGACGATTATACTCTTTAACTGTTTATTCTACGAACAAAACCTTCATTTTGAATTTATAGGTTTTAAGATCATAGAAACATTTAATAATCTTGCAAAACTTATAATTCAAGTTAATATTGTAAAAAAACCAAAAAAACAGTGGTGTGCCTCAATTGTCTTCATCTATCGTCAAAAATTTAATTTCGATTTTTAAAAAAGTGAATGTGGTAAAGTATGGAAGTTTTGAACTTAAGGATGGAAGTTTATCTAAGGTTTTTATTGATTTAGGAATTCTATCGAATTATCCGAAAGAGTTTAAAGAAACTATCAAAATAATGGCTAATTCCATAACGACTAATACTGATATTGACCCTTTTGATGGTATTATTGCTCCACCAATGGCAGGAATTCCATTGGGGGTTGCATTAGCTTTAGAGTTGAATAAAGAATTTTATTTAGCTCGTTCTAAACCTAAAAAGCATGGTACTAAAAAACTTATAGAAGGTGATATTTCAAAAAAACGTCTCCTAATTGTTGATGACATATTCACTACTGGTGAGAGTAAAGCTCCATTATTAAACTCAATTCGTGATCACGGGGGAACAGTTAAGACATTATTTGTAGTCATTAATCGTACTCCAAAACAAGAAAAGCTATTAGAATTCGAACAAAAATATCAAGTGAAAGTCCATTATTTGCTATCATTGAAAGATCTAGATTAATCAAATAGAATTTTTCTTTTACAAGGAATTTGCTTGTTGATTGCAAAACATAGTATCTGTTTTATGCTAGCGATGATAATTATGTCAACAGAAATAACTGAAAAAGACTTAATTAAAAAGAAATATTCAATTATCTCCCGCTATTATGAATTACTTGGTAAGAGGTTAAAGGAAAAATTAGAAAAACTTCTAGAGGAAAAACACATCTCATACATTACAGTTAAGTTTAGAGTTAAGGATTTCGATTCATTATTTCATAAAGTTAAGAAATTGGGTAGTGAAGACCCGTTCAATCGAATTAATGATATCTGTGGCTTAAGAATCATTTGTTATTACCATTCTGATTTATATAAAATTTCTAAACTTATTCAAGATGAATTCAAAAAATTGATTCTAGAATTTGACACAAAACTACCTAGTACCGAGATGGAAATGGTTAAGTTTGGTTATCGTTCGTGGCACTATCTCCTAAAATTTAACGACGAATGGATTAAGGATATAGCATATAAAGGACGATACATCTTTAGAGCGGAGATTCAAATAAGGACTACTATTATGGATGCCTGGGGATTTGTAGAACATCAATTAGCCTACAAAAAGGAAATACCAATTTCTGATCGTATGAAACGTCGTTTCGGACGTATTAGTGCTCTACTAGAGATGGTTGATGAACAATTTGACCAATTAAGAGAAGAGAAAGAACGGTATCTAAATTCTCGAACATTCAAATCACACGTTGATTTTCGTGAACAAGAACTAAACTTTGAAAATTTCAAAAATTTCCTAGATTCTTTTTTTCCATACAGAACCTCTTCCATTAATGATTCTCAAGAATTATATTTGGGAATCACCGAGTCAGACGTAAATATGAAAGATCTGGTCAATCATAGTAAAAGAGCTAAGGAAATTCTCCCAGTTCTTGAGGAAGATACACGAAAAACATTTTTAGCGCAAAATAAACTCCCTCCAGAGCAAGAAAAATTATTAAAAATGGGTCCATTTAGACTAGACCAAGTTGGCGCTCTCCGAGTCATTTTATTGATATTTCATGATGGATTTTGGGAATCACAACGAAAACAATTAGATGACCATGATTGGTATGTTTTATTCATACTCAAATGGAGGAAAAAGCTAAGGGGGTAATCTAAGATCATCTAGAGTACTAATCGTGATTGATAACTAGATTCCTTCTCCTAATATAATTATTATATTAATTGAAATTACATGAAAGTTGACAAATAATTTATAGTTAACATTGACAAATAATAGCAAATTATTATATCCCAGCAACTATTAAAACGGGGTGCTCTTGTTGATAGTCGGTGAAACTCAACTGGAACTGGATGGTATTCGTGTTAATCAGATTTGGATACTTAAAGATTCCGGATCTTGCCTTTTCAGCATGTCGTTTGCTAAGGATAAAGAAAACCTATTAGATCAAACAGTATTTACTGCTTTATTTACCTCTATATTTGAATTTGTATACGAATTGACCGAAACTCCTATCAAAAAAATTGCTACTGCTAATATGGCATTGCATGTGTCTAAGAAAGATAATTTACTAATCTGTTTGTCAGCTGATGAAGAAATAAAAAATGAAGTTCTCTTATCCAAAATCCTTTCAAATTTAATGGAGGAGTTTGAAAGCGATTATAAAGCTCTTATTGCTTCTGATTCCCAGTTTGATGTGAGCGAGTTTGAATCTAAACTTTTGGAAATCCTAAATGTTAAGTTTTATTCCAAAAAAACTCCTAGCTTCACAATGTTCTTTATCTTACTTGATAAAATCATAGAGAATGTAGTTACTTCTGTCATTTCTGGAGATAGAATCGCAGTAATTGGTGATGAGACTCAGATAGAGGTTATAATTACATCTTTGGAACTGTTTTGTCCACATAGAGATCTTAAAAAGGTTTATTGGACAAATAAAGAAATGGAAAAAGCAGACATTATAGGTATTCCTAGAAAATTAGAACAGTCTTACGCTAACCAGGGATACAAGATTTTAGATGCTGAAAATCTAGGGAAGTTCAAAGGTACGCCTAATAAATTTGTCAATAAACTTCTAAAAGATATTAAAAATGTAAAAGATCCTTTAAAAGTAATGTACATAATACAAACGAGAATTGATTACTTTATTTCACGGGTCAATACTATAATGAATCTTTACAAACGTATTGAGGTTGATAATGAGGCAGAGGTGTTTTTGAGAACAGATATTGATCATTTCGATCTGTTCGATTTGATAATTAAGTATATCAGGAACATAATTGACCCTGAATTCGAGTTACCTAAACAAAAAAGCGTCTGGAGAAAACTAGATGATTTCTAAAAAAAAATATTGACAGAGGATGAAATATGGATGATTTAATAGAAATTGGTATTCCTCTTGCTTCGCTAATAAGTTCTATTGTAGCTTTCACTGTTTCATGTATTTTAATTTACGACTGGAAAAAGACTAGAAAGCAACAGAGGCTAGAGTGGGGAATAGGTATGTTAACTTACGCAATGGGTCATTTCATCTTTTTCTTGATGAAAGTTATAACAGAAGATACTCCACTTCTTGTAGGAAATTTATGTGATTATTTCCCGCTCTTTCCTGGTTGTCCAGACGTGTATATATTATGGTTATGGATTTATATCAATCTAGGAGGCGCAATCACGATGGCTCTCATATTAAAGGGCATTTTGCCGATTTTCACGAATAAAAGCCTATACATTTACGGTATACCAATTGGGTTTGCCTTGATATATGGTATTGGTAGTTTCTTATATGGATTCGTATTTGATGTTATCTGGAATCTGCCTGAAGATAACATCTTTGAACTCGTCATGTTGGGACAATTTTTTCCTGGGGATTTGCATCAAGATCCCTCTAATATTGCTAATATGAGCTGGTTTATCGTGGAATGCTTAATTATTGTATCTTTCATAATAGGATTCCTGTTTATCATGCACTATAAAGAACTGAAAAAAGAAGGATTGAAAGCGAGACCTTCGCTGCTCATCTCGATACATTTCTTTGGTTATACGTTGTTATTATTCATATGGCCTTTTGGTTCTTTAGAAGAAATTGGCCCTATATTTCACCTATTATTCTATTCTGGTAGAACAATCATAACTACTATTCTTGCTATTGGATTCATTGATCTGATCAGGAGCACTGAAGAAATTAACAACCTTTCATAGCTTTCACACCAAAATGGAGGGCCAACCGTAATCGTTTACACAACCTACCTCTTCTAGACTACACTTTAAATTTATCCTTAGGGATTAACGTAAACGGGTCTAAGCGGGACACTGTTTCCTCTTCTAAGTGGATCGCTTCTGAAATACCTTCTTTCAATCCAGATTGTTTAACCCAGTCCTCTAATGGGGCATTTCTTTTGTTCAATTCCATCCATTTATCTTGTTCCTTTTTAAGCTTTTCTTGCTCTCTAGAAATCCGGGAAATCCAATTTTTCATCCCTTTATCTTCAGCTTCTAATAAAGCTAGTTCTAATAAATAATTCGCCCGATTAATATCTCCATTAACCAGCGAAAACTCTGCTCTAAGCATTAAGGATTGCACTTCTAGCTGTGAAGATCGTTGTTGGAGAGCGACATCATGAATTTTAGTTAACAACTCCTTGACCTGTTTAAGAACTTCTTGTTCTCCATAAAATTTCAGCTCATCCAGTAATAATTCACACAGATTCAGCATGGCGAAAACTGTTAAATTATAATCAACCATTTCTTCATTAACAATTTCTTGAAAGATTTCTAAGGCCTCTGATTTCTGGGCCATACGAGAGTGCGTTTTTAATAGTAACGCCTCAGCCAATCGATATCTCTGGCCAATAATCTTACTTCCCTCTTTTTCGTTAATCGCTCTCAGGTTCTGCAAATATTCGTTAGCTTGGTCAGGATCGTTTTTATCATTTGCTACAGAAACCAGTTTAAAGAGACTATGGCTAATGATGAGATTATTACCAGTTTCCTTGGACTGTGACAAACCTTGTGATAAATGTGCTAAAGCTTGATCTAAATCATTTTTCTGAATATAAATCTGACTAATACTGTTATGTAATTCAGCGATACCTTGTTTATACTCAATCTCTTCGAAATAAGCTAAACTCTGCCGATAGTGTGACATGGCTTGGTCCAGATCAGCTTTTTTCATACAAATATTGCCGATTTCTTTAATAATTAAAGCAATATCTATTTTCCTCCCTATTTTCTCGGATAGGGTCAAACTTCGCTGGTAGTGAACCAAAGCCCGATCTAGGTCACCTCTCAAGCTGTGAATATGACTAATCAGCTTAAGAGATTCAATTTTTGCTTGTCTATCGTTTATTTCCTCAGATAGAGTTAAACTTCGCTGGTAGTGAATCAAAGCTTGATCTAAATCACCTTTCTCCTTGTAAAGATAGCCAATAGATTTTAGAAGGTTATTGATGCTAGTTTTATTGTTACTTTCCTTAAGTCTAGCTAATCTCTTTTGACAGATGTCTAATAAAACTGTAAACTTTTTTTTCTCATTCATCAAGGTGAATTACCTTATCAGGAAGTAATTTTGAGTTGATCATTAGGAATAACTCGATGACCATAATTATACTGAAATAGTGAATTTTAAGTTTTACGATCAAATGTATGATGTTCTCTTTAAAAAAAAGTAAAGGTTTAATGAAAATGGATACAATTGAGGAATGAAAATTGATAAGAACTACTATTTATTATCCGTATTCATTCTAGTTGCTTAAAATAAGATGGATCAAACATCGAAGTTCCGATATGAAGTATCTCGATCAAGATACTCTAATTGAAAAAACTTCATAATATCTTAAGAAATTTCACTTTCTTTTTGAAATTAATTTCTCGATTACTGTCCGGAAGCAGTTAACATCTTTTAAAAAATGTATAAAGAAAGTTCTCTCTTGAGTTTAAAGCTCTCTTAGTTTGTTATTTCAATTATATTCATTGTAAATTCAAGCGTAGATTCGAACTAAGATGAAAGTAGATATTTTCTTAAGATCATACAGGATCTTATTTAAGATATTAACGAGGTAAACAAAAATGCAATTAGGCGGACAGCCAGTTATTATCCTAAAAGAAGGAACAGAGCGTTCACGCGGCCGCGACGCTCAACGTAACAATATAGCAG
>Ga0209977_10001486_pt1 | contig 10283 bp, 18 predicted proteins | sample SumtaG_2_FD_183113 | JGI IMG/M metagenome (GOLD analysis project Ga0209977, IMG submission 183113) | Deep subsurface microbial communities from Indian Ocean to uncover new lineages of life (NeLLi) - Sumatra_00607 metaG (SPAdes) (version 2) | ecosystem: Environmental > Aquatic > Marine > Oceanic... | reverse complement strand
ATACGTATGCGGCCAAACCCGAACCGCCGCTGGGGATCAGGACATTTTAGATCCAAAAAATAGGGGGTGTAGTGGACCAATTTTATCCTAATCCCCAAACGCGGTATCACCTGGGCCGCCCTAATTATTTCCCTTTTTGCCGCCCTGTTTGGCACGGTTTTTGCTAGTAAGAATTTTTCTAATCCCTTTCCCTGCCTGTAGTTACAAGCAAATCCTATGCCAATTAAAGATTTTCCCTTGCTTTTCCGTAGTTTTTAGGGTATAATTTACCGATGATTTAGGATTAGGGTAGTCCCTAAGAAATGCGGTAAAGTATTGACTCTTGCCCAAACATTAGGCTATTCTACAAAAGAGAAACTTTGGTAAACAGAAAGGAATCGAAACAATGAGTAAACTAACACCCGCCCAGTTTCAAGAGAAACACGCCAGGCGGTTAAAGGCTTCCGTAAACGACATTAGAGAGGGGATTGATCGTGTTACGGAAAACCCTTGTGATAAGGCAGCGGCAAAACAGGATAAAATGCTTACTAACTTGACCGCCGCCGTCCAAGACGGAAAATGGGCCGCTGGCCTAAAGCGTGTTTCCCTTGACGAGTGGAAACGGAAGGCCCGCGATGTCGGGGTAAACCGGATCGCCGCCGGGATCGACGGTGCTAAGGATAAAGTTGTAGCCTTTGCGGAGCAGCTTTTACCCCATATCGACCGGGAGCAAGCAAAGCTGGCAGGTATGCCAGACGTAACCCTGGACGACAACATAAACCGGATGAATCAATTCATCCGGGGCATGGCGAGTTTCAAACGCACGTGATTTGATCGGTAATGTCAGTACGTCGATCAAATTGATTGTGCATAACTTGTGGACAACCTGTTGATAAAGAAGGGAGTGCAATATGCTATTACAAGCCAATAAGGTTAGACAGTTTCTTCTAACCACCGGGGGTAATTTCACAGTACCAAGCGGTAAGTCCGCCCTGATAAAGCGGATTGAATGTATCCCGTCGGCTTCCGATACGTATCTGGAGTTATCCGTTGACCGGGTAACGGTAGCCGCGTATCGGGTAAAAGGACGAAGTGGGAATCAGTTAGGCACGTTCTTGAGCGGCTACCTGAAATTCAACATCATGGATTTCTTGGCTAAGAAGGGTGTTAATGTCTTTATTCCGGTGGCGGAAGGTCAGACATTTACGGTTTCACGCCACACTGAAACCGGGAACGTCATGGTCATTTACGACGAATACTCCGCCGGGGACATTAAAGCCACCGATCCAAACGGTTCGGACGCTTCGGTTTATAACTATATCCAGTATATGTCCACTAGTGAGACGCCGACCGCGTCTCAGGATATTTTGCTGGATACAAGTTTATCGCCCGCTGAATTCCCCGATTTCCCCGCCGGTGCGGTTGTCCCTGCCGGTCATACGATCACGCTTTTGGGGATTTTCGGTATGCCGTTCACTACCGGGGCCGCTGGGCCGGAAAATTGGGGAACGTCTTTTATCAAGATGATAAAGGGCCGCGAAGTGCTTTTCGATGACGATAAGTTCGGAATCCCGTTCGATGGTCAGGATAGTCTGGCCGTTGCCGACGCCTACCTGGCGAACTTTTCCTTGATCGGTCCGGGCGTCGAAATCGGCGTCGATGAAGCCGCTTTGAATTTAGGCGAACCCTTGATGTTCGATCCACCGCTGGAATTCGGATCGGGAACGGAATTGAATATCTATTTGTCGGGTGTCATGGATACAGGTGCCCAGTGGGAAGAAACAATGGTTGATTTCGGTTGTATCCTTAAAGACGTAAAAGGATAGACCCGGTCAGATAACAGAGAAAGAAGGTATTGAATATGTTGAAATGGAAAACTTATAAATTCGGTACCATATCCAACAACGAAGAAAAGTTGACGGACCTGTTGGCCGGGTTTTCGGGTAAGAACCGGATCGTAAAATTCGTTACCGGCGATATAACTGCGGAAATCTTTATCCGGCTTTACCGGGATAATGAGCAGTTTGTGGATTTCGAGTGTGATTTAATCACAGCAGAATCGCCGCTTTTGCCGGTCGATATTCCCCTGGCCGACGGTCAACTGTTGAAAGCCGGATTTTACAATCTGGCCGCTGGAGACAAAACACCGTCGATTGCTATTGGATATGAAGAAACATAGGGTAAACTGTGAAACCAGTTTTGATCTGCATAACGTTTCACGTTTACGAGGTTAGTGTAAAATTAAACTGTGGGAATCGTTTCCGTCTTAGGCCCAAAAGGCTTATTCGTAAGCTAGGAAAACTTAGACGGGAACGATCCCGCCTAACATTAAGGGATAAGTTATGCGTGAGATTACGACGCCGTGGCCGATTACCGAAATAATCGTAACGCCCGAACCGTCCGGGCGTCTGCGTTTGTCGGATGACATACAGCAGACTTTGGCCAGTCTATTCAGTTATGACGGGGAATCACGCCGTCCGTTGCGTTGCAGTCGGACGGGTACTCAGTTTGTCGGTAGTCCCCCGCTGGCCGCTATCGAGAAAAAGCTGGCAACGGACGTAAACTGGACCTGGGACGGCGGCAATATCGAAACATCGGAAGTGATGATCCTGGCCGACAGCACAAACGCCGCCGCCGTCCAGGTAGCAATCGACGCCGCCGTGGGAGCAAACAATCATTGGCCCTTAAACGCAGGAGAGAGCCTCGTCTTTTCGGTAAACAATCTCAGTCGTGTTCATATAAATATCGTGGCCGATACCGAAATTGCTTACGTGGCTTATACAAGATAATGAGATATACAGGAACAACAGGTAGAATCCCCAGCGGTGGTATTATCAAATGGTCCGGGGCTATTGTCGATATTCCCGCTGGGTTTGTCATTTGTGACGGAAACAACGGCACACCGGATTTACGGAATAATTTCGTGATAGGGGCCGGGGATACCTACAATCCCGCCGATACCGGGGGAACGGATAGCCACGTTCATTCCGGGGACTCAGGCCACCACCACGATTTCTACGCTGGGGGAGACATACAATCCGGTTCAGGTTATAGTCAGTCATCAACTCAAGGTCAAGATGTAGGCCCTACCGGATCGTCGGGAACGTTGCCGCCTTTTTACGCCCTGGCCTACATTATGAAGTCTTAACAGTAAAGGAATTATATTATGAAACTAATAGTAACATTAAGTGCTAAGGTCAATGACGAGGATCATGCCCTGCAATATCTGGCCGCGTTAAGACAATGGCTTAGCGACAAACCGGGGGTCAAAGGTACAGCGGAAATAATGGATAATAAGACTCAGGAATTGACGAATCCTTAAAAGGGATTCGATATTGATAAGCGTTAAGTGTACTTGTGGCCGTATCCCTCGTTGGAATTGTGATTTTATATGAGGGATACTATTTACACCCTTTAAGTTTAGTAAAGGAGTTTTCGCATGGGTAAGAATGAAAAGTTCTGGCTTACGTTCGCTTTGCAATTCCTGATTTCGGCATTGCAGGAATTGTTTAAGCAGTTAGCGGGGGATGACGACAATGGCGGAAAATGAGAACGTTTCTTATCAAGATCAAGGTATTGTAACCGTCTATTTGCCGCCGATGAATCCGGCGGCATTGTTTGAAATACACGCCGCAATCAAAACGGCGGTAGGCGGTTTGGAAAAGGTAAAGATTGATTTTAGGGTTTTAACGCAGAAAGGATTTGACGAATCTCATGGCGGACTGGGAAACAAGAGCGGGAACCCTAACGAACCTGCATGACCATTATGAAGACGCAAAGGAATATCAACTAGCCGTTGCGGATCGTGTAACCTGGATGATGGTAGAGGCTAACGCCGGGGAATGGCTTATGGCTTTTGCAAGGTGTAGTCAGGCCCTTGAGTTTGTCCGTTCGGCGTTATCCTCTATCTATTATGTCAAGTCTGCCGATCCGTTGGAGTTTGCCCTCACGTTTTTCTTGGAAACTTATACTGTAGCAGACGCGGGGGAATTTGATTTGACCTGGGAGAAGATTATCGACGCCTGGAGTGACGGCGGGGAAATGGGCTGGTATCAAACAGTTAAGGCCATAGACGAAATGCGAAAGGGAATTTTTAATTCGCCGGTACTTGGGTTTGAGGAATTATTGATATATAAGTAGATATTATGAGTTTAGAAAGTCCAGCAACTTATGGAGAAGAGTATTTCGCCGGGGAATTGCAGGCCCTAAAGGATTTCTCCGAAGTCGAAGAACAGGCGGTAAAACCCTTCATTCCCCGTATATTCGACGATCCGGAAATCAGGGAATCAATTCCTTTCGGTATTCTGGGTAAACTTGAAGGGCTTTTCGAGTTTGAGTCGGCGGGTTTGGGTGCGATAGGCGGGCGGTTCGTTTCGGAAGTCGCTGACCAGGCGGTATCTATGGTATTGACACCGGCCCTAAGAAAAACTCAATACGCCGCGAACCGGCTTTTTGCTAACATGGTTGTCAATCCCGATATAAATATGGAATTATACCGCCGTCGAATAATGCCGCCCACCGCTTACGTCTATCGTTTCCGGGCCGCCGGATATAACGAGGCGGAACAGGAATTCATGGAGCAAGCGTCTATAACCTATCCGGGTGTTCCCGATCTTATCCGGTGGGCACGTTATAATACCGACCCGGAAAACGTTTACGACTGGTTGGATAATAAATATCGAATTGATCCGGGTGTGTATTCAGTTTGGGAATGGCAGACCAGACAGCATTTCACTACCGATCAGGTTTTTAGTCTCTGGCAGCGTGACTATATGGATAAAGTAGGTCTTGATTTAGGATTGAGACAATTAGGCTGGCGAACCGGGGATATTGATCCTTTGATCGAACTTAGCTTCGATGTTCCTAACGCCATGTTACTTTATCAGGGGAATCTATTCGCCGAAGCCGATCCCGATAAAATAGCAAGGGATTTCAGGCGGGCGAAAATAAAACCCGATGACGTTCAACAATACGCCGACGCGGTTTTGGCAAAACCCGCCGCTATGGATTTGATTCAATATCACCTGAGACAAGAAAACGACCTGGCCGATCTTAATACCGATCTAACCAAAATCGGCGTTCATCCGTTTTATCATAATATCTATAACGCCCTGGCCCTGCCGATCCCGCCGGTGGCGGATATAATTACAATGGCGGTTCGAGAGGCTTTCAGTCCTACCACCGCCGCCCGTTTCGGTCAATACGAAGATTTGCCGACAGAGTTTGTCCGGTTTGCCAAAATGAAGGGATTATCCGAGGATTGGTCGGAGAGATACTGGGCCGCTCACTGGTCTTTACCATCCGCCCAGCAAGGCTTTGCCATGCTACACCGGGGAATCATCGAGGAAAACGATCTAACCTTACTCTTAAAGGCTCTGGATATTATGCCGTTCTGGAGAGACCGACTGGTACAGTTAGCCTTTAAGCCGTTGACCCGCGTTGACGTGCGCAGAATGTACTCACTGGGCGTACTGAATGAAGGCGAAGTTTTAGAGGCTTACGAGGATTTAGGGTATTCGCACGAACGGGCCGGACAAATGACGGAATATGCTATTCAGCAAGTTCTGAATAGTATGGCGAAGTTTTCGTCCAGGGACGTTATCACCGCTTACGCCGACCGGAAAATCAGCCGACCGGAAGCAAGCAGCATGTTGGCGTCTCTGGGCGTTCATTCCGGGGATATAGGATATATTTTATCGACAGCCGATTACAAAAAAGAATGGTCTTATATTGACGGACGGATAAGGGCTATTCGCAACCTGTACCGTAAACAGGAATATACGGAAAACGACGCCCGATCACGACTTTTAGGATTAAACCTGCCGTCCGACGAAGTCGATAACTTAATGGATCAGTGGTACTTTGAGAAGGCCGGGGACGGTGTTAAAACCCTATCCAAAGCAGAGACGTTAAAATGGTTAAAAGGCGGGATGATTGACGAGGCCAGAGCACGTCAAGAATTACAACTAATCGGGTACGACGAGGAACGGATAAACCTTTACATAACGAGTGTAACATGGAGCAAACCGGACTGATACATAAACAGATTAAGGTAGTAACGGATCGACGAAAGGAAGTTCAGACCCGCGTTCGTTCAGAACAGGAATCGCTTGCCTATCGTCGGCAAGGACAAAGGGAGTCGTCCAACCGTCCTTATTTACCAAAGCCTTAGTATATAAGCGATTCAAGTCTTTAGTTACTTCTTGGGTGTAGTATTGATCGACCGCCGCCCTGGATAGTAAACCCTGTAATGTCGGCCATTGCTCTTGACGATAAGACGTTTGGGATAACATTTCGGCGTGTCGGGAAATTCCTTTGATTGCCTTTTTACCTACTAACTCATAATCTTTAAGACCGAAAATGGTCATCGTCTCCGATTGCATTTCAATCTTTAGACCGCCTAACTGGGTATCGTGCATAAAATCAGACAGGTTATCCAAACCGGTTTGATTGACAAACAGGGAATCGGTATCGCAGTAAAAATAATTCCCCGCACCGCAAACCCTTATAAGTTTATACAGGTACAATCTGGCGTAAGCCGTCACGTGAGACGATATAGCGGGGAATGAATGTCTGGTTTCATCGGAGCCGGTCAATTCAAAAACTTCGCCCAGTAAATAACGGATTTTACGACGGCGTTTTGTGTTCACGTCGAAACAATCCTCTACGCGGTTCGGTTCGCCCGGACAAACGCCGATCTTTTGCCATACTTCACCTTTTTGGCCGAACTTACCGTAAAGAGAATTCAAGAGGGTTTTAGCGAACCAATCGTAAAGGTGTTTGCCCTCTTTTAGCAGATCACGGCGAAGTCGATAAAATCTATCGACATAACTTTTGAATATGGGGGCCTGATCATAAATCACCGCTTTTCCTACCGCTATAATATGATTATGTTTTAAGGCGAATTCTAACTCCGGCGTTGTCAAAGTGGCCCAGAATTGACCGACCGGAAACGTGGTCCGCTCTTTACGAATAGCGTAAGCCGGTTCGTCGGTATCCAGACAAACCTGGGCGATTACAGCGTAAAAAGACAAGGCGTTTTGTAAATCCTGAATAGACATTTTAGGGAAATACTTTTCGTATTTTACCGGGTAGGAATGGCCACGCATGACAAAGGCATAAAGACTGTTTACATCGACTACGAAAAAAGGGCCGTCGTCTCTGGCCCCTAAATAAAAACACTCCGTCCGACCGCCCTTGTAAGAATCACGCTCCAGGTCAATCGCTTCCTGATTGTTATGAATGTAGATTTTATGATCGTAATGGCCAAACAAATAAGCGGCCATTGCCGTTGATCCTATCGTATAACACAAACGGGAAATCGATCGGGAGCGAAGAAAGGACGCCAGTTCTATGAACATGAGTAACAGGATTTCCACGTCACGACGGCAGTAGGTTTTCAGTTCAGACAGAGAACAGGTCTTAAAGTCGATAGTGAGTTTGGGAACGCCCAAACGTTCGCCGATCACCGCCAATGGAGCACGAAACCAGTTAAGGGAATCGACAAATACTATAGACTTTTTATTCCCTTTTACTTTAATAAGTGTAGTCAAACCCTTGCTGTAAAAGAACTGGACCTTGAACTTAAGGGCGGTAAGAATACGGAAACCCTGCATAACGGTAAAATCGTATGGTAGTTTGTGGGCGATAAGCCAAAGCCGGTTTTTAGTTAGGGCGTGAGACAATACAAAATCCCAAAACTCATTGATAGTAGTAAAGAAAAACCACGTGGTCTTATCCCCGCGATTACCGCCACCCCATCGGTAGTAACAAACCCAGCCTAATTTTAGATTGTGTTCCGTTCGCCCGTCCGGTTTTTCCACAAGGTCCGATTCAACGTCGAAAAAGATTACATGACGGGGAATGGCCAAAGTCTTTTCAGGACGTAAAAGGTGGGGTTTTCGTGGATTGCTGCTCATTACGAAACCTTACGAATACCAGTTTCGACCGTTACGCCGACTATTTTTTCATCCCCCACCGCGTAATGTTCGGCGGGTATTTCCAGAGCAGCCTGCTCGATCTGGCGTATAGTCATGGGTTTGTCGGACATAATGTTTATGAATTGTGATTCTAACGGTTCGCCGGGCCGACGCTGGATATGCAAACGGACCTGAAACATATAATCACTTTTCAAGTCCCACGATTCAGCCCGGACTAATTCCTGAGAAGGGACATAGTCTTTACGGACATACCTTAACAGACCTTCTTTTTTGGTATAATCCCCCTGGGTACGCCAGTCGGCAAGCATATCGGTTCGTCGATAGGCCAGACCAGCCTTACGCATATCGGCAATAAATGACGTTGCCGATTGTCCCTTCTTGATCGCCGACTTTATCCGTTGGACAACTTCAGCCCGCTCTTTACCCTTTGGCTTTGCCATGACAAGGCCGCCCTTCTTGAAAACGGTAAAAGATCAATCATCACTAAATCAGACCGTAAAGGTTTTGGGCCGACTCGTCAAGTACATCATTCACCTTACCTAAAGCCTCAATCGCCGCTGTTACGTCGGGGTTTTTGTCGGCCACTAAAGCAAGAGTCATGGCTAAGTGAGATTTGATCGCTTCCGTATTTCGATGAACGCCCTCTAAATGCTCTTTAATTTTGCCGCGTGTATTGCTTGGCATGTTAGGAATCCTTTCCTAAATAAAAACGACCGGGTAAGCCGTCCCTGGCCTACCCGATCTAAGGAGAGAAAGTATAAGCTACCCGGAGGCAGCTTCAAGAGCAGCCTTATACGATTCATCCAGTTCTTCTTTGTCGATACCGGCCTTTTTCATATCCAGTAGTTTGGTAGTGAGTGCCTTATCCTCGATGACAGATAAATCATAGGTGGTGTTTTGATCGCCTTTTTCGCCGTTGCGGACTAACTGAAAGGCGGTCGTTTTGAACAGCTTTTCGTACTTGGCTAAACGACGAACGACACGCATACCGATTACCAAAAGAGATTGTCCGTCGGGCGTAAAAATCGGGATCGCCGCCCGTCTGGTTTCGCCGCCCTTAAACTTTCCCCTTATCAGTTCTGGATCGTCGGCAACGACAAACCTAACCACTTCGCCATCCTCAGACAGAAAAGTCAAGTCGCCGCCGCCCCATTCCTTTACTTTGTCTCTAAATCCCATTGTTTTCGTCACTTTCCCGGATAGGGTTTGTGAGTCTGTCAAACCTATCCGATATAATTTCCTTTAATAGTTCTTCACGTGGATAAGCAGTAACCCCGGACATATGGTCTAGGATAACGTTTTCGGAAATAGTAAGCTCCACGACGTACTTACCTAACTGTATTTCCCGCACAATCATAATCCGTCAAACCCTCCAAATAATGCCCACCGTCCACCCGTCTTTCGACGCAACCTGATAATCAATCGTTTTCCTGAGTTTATTTCAACGCCTGTTTTATTGCCTGGCCGTCAGTGACAGTCAGACCAGAGCGTATTATAATTTCAACGATCTTCCTGGGCGGGACACCATTTCCCGCCGCCAGTATGGCAATAAGTTGAATCTCATTCAGATCAAACTCAACATAAAATCCCTTGACCGATGCTTGAACTATCATTCCTTTACCTTTCCTACATAAGAAAACTGTAAGCATACAGCAAAAACAATACCCATTTACTCCAACTCATAAATCACACTCCGATCACGTCCACAGATAAATTAGGTAGGATCGAAACCATACGATGATCGATCCGTAACATAATTTCGCCTCTAGCAAAATCGTCCGGTTCTTCACCGTAAGGAATTGAACAGCCGGTCAATTCCTTAAGACCACGCCAGCTTAAAGCAGTTACCTTGACAACCTTGACGTTATTCTGAAACTTCTCAAATACCACTAACTTGGATTCCGCCCAGACGATTAGATTGCCGAAGTGGGAATCGTCACCGACCGATACGAAAAACCAACAAGGTTTTACTAAAGAATTACGCTTTGCCATTTTTTCTCCTCATTCAAGATGACCATTGTCCACAAGGGACAAAGTTTATAGTCTGTGAGACTCTGGTATTTAGTAACTCAATTAAGGCCATTGGTAAAGCATGAAATTCACAACAGATCAATTCCACGGATGCCACGTTGGCAAACTCATTTAGCTTTGTAACCCTTACAAACCATCCCTCAAGACCACCATACCGATTCATAATCAATAACCAATCCATATCAGAATCCCTCACAATGAGCCTCACGTCGTCCCTGACAGCCTAAATCCCGGTCAAACGTCCCTGACCAGGTCCATTAAGAATATGATATATTACCGACGATGTCAAGTAAAATATCGGGGGATAAATAATATATTTTAAGGCATGTTTGG
>Ga0209977_10001485_pt1 | contig 10284 bp, 10 predicted proteins | sample SumtaG_2_FD_183113 | JGI IMG/M metagenome (GOLD analysis project Ga0209977, IMG submission 183113) | Deep subsurface microbial communities from Indian Ocean to uncover new lineages of life (NeLLi) - Sumatra_00607 metaG (SPAdes) (version 2) | ecosystem: Environmental > Aquatic > Marine > Oceanic... | reverse complement strand
AGGAGTTTTCATTGCAAGAAGATATGAATTCACATGGTCATCAACATACATGTAATCTCTGATAGAATTTGGGGCACCAATATAAATTTCATTTCCTTTTATCATTTCTGTAATTAAGTACTCTGTAAAAAAACTAGGATCGTATTCTCTTCCAAAAGTGTTAGAATTTCTTAAAATAACTACATTGGAATCATATACCTTACTAAGCATTCTAAGATACATATCAAGAGCGCCTTTACTTACAGCATAAGGACTGGACGGCTCTAATCTCAGATCTTCTGTAAAAGGTTTATTTTCTGGCTGAATTCCATAAACCTCTGCTGTCGAAGCTGGAATAAGTCTGACTTTTTTAGGTCCATACAAATCTCTTAAAGATTCCGCAATATTTACTGTTCCGATAAAATTTGTATCCTGAAACTCAAGCGGATGTTCAAAACTCATTCTAACAGGAGAAAGAGAAGCTAAGTGAAATACCACATCTGGTTGTAGTTTTTTAAGAGAATCCCTTACCGAGGAATAATCTCTTATATCACAAGTTACAAGATTAAGACTATCTTTAATATCTTCAATAGCCCTAAAATCCCTTCCTATCACAGGCTGGATAAAACCAGAAACCTCGTGCCCTTCTTCCAATAATTTTCTCGTTAAATTACTTCCTATAAATCCGGTCATTCCTGTAACAAGGGTTTTCATAAAATGGCGAAAAGAAATGAATTTATAAATTTAATGATAGTAAATTCTATTAAAAAAAACTTTCATAATCTTTTTAAAGGACTTTTTTATAGAAATATTATGGTGTTGGAGACTGCAGTAATAATTGCTGGAGGAAAAGGAACTCGGCTTGAAGAAAAAACAGAAGATCTGCCTAAGCCGATGATACCTATAGGAGGGGTTCCTTTAATTGAAAGAGTTATCAGATGGTTAAAACAGAATAGTGTTAAGAATCTTGTTATTGGTGTGGCATATAAAAAAGAAAAAATTATGGATTATCTTAAAGACGGAAGAAATTTAGGAGTTAATATTAAATATACTTTTCATGATGAAAATGGCGGTACAGAAGACGCTTTCAAGGCTGCAATAGAACAGTCTAGCATCAAAGATGAAAATTTCTATGCAATGAATGGTGACCAGATTACAGACTTACAATTAGAAGGTCTTACTAATGCTCACTTAAAAAACGGTGCAGTAGCCACCTTAGTTACAGTAAGGTTAAGAACAAATTTTGGAATTATTGATGTTGATATGCAAGATCGCGTTACAAAAATTCATGAGAAATGGAGTGTTCCAAATGTTCTTATGAATTCGGGAATTTATGTTTTTAATCAAGGCATTAGAAATTATTTGGAAGGAGGCAATATTGAAGAAAAAACATTTAGAAAACTAGCTAAAGAAGGAAAATTATATTCTTTTTATTATAATGGAGAATGGATGACTGTAAATGATAAAAAAGAACTAAAAAAAGCTGGAGAGTTTTTAAAAAAGTTTGATTCTATTATATAAAGCAGGGAATAAAAAATGAAAATACTTGTTCTTTTGAAAACATGGCCAGGGGGTGTTGGAGGAGGGGTGAAAAATATAATAGAAGAATTAGAAAAATTAGGTCACGAAGTTAATGTAATCGCAAGGAAGGAAGATCTTAAAATTTATTCTTTTTTAAAGTCAATATTTACAATAAGAAAAATAATAAAAGATAACGGAAAAAATTATGACATAATTTACACACATGATTGGAGTTTGGCTTTTCCTCTTTTCTTTCTCCTACCAATTTATAGAAAAAAACACTTTTCCATGTTCCATGGATATCAAAATGGAATTGGAGGATTATTGCAATATTTAGTTGCAAAATTATTAGGAAACCATTTATTAGTTATGGCCCCTTCTCTAAAGAAAAGATTTCCTTGGGCAAATATAAATTATTGTGGGGTTGATTTAGAAAAATTTAAAGATTTAAAGAAAAAAAGAAAAAATTTGGGGTGGATTGATAAAGGAACAGAAATTATTAATAAAAAAGAGATTGAGGAAATTGGGAGGAAACTTAATATGTCTATTTTGATTGCGAAAGGATTAAAATATGAGGAAATGAATGAAAAATTCTATAATAAATGTAAAATATTCATCAGTTTTCCTCCGATGTGTTCAGGATTTCAAGCTTCATGGCTTGAAGCAATGGCTGCTGGAGTTCCCATTGTAATGGGGAATAATAACGGGGCAGGAGAAGTCCAGCCATTTAATAAAATTCCTCTTGGAGAAGAACACAACATTCAATTAATTATAGAAAAAATAAAGAACCCAAGCAAAAAAGATTACAAAAAATGGATAAAAGAAAATGATTTTACATGGAAAAGGCACGCAGATAAACTGATTGAAATTTGGAGTGAAAATTAAATGGTATTAAAAAGAATAAATAGGTACTTAAAAGAATACTTTGGAATTGGAATTTTTAGAGATGATTTGTTGAGGGGGGCTTTGAGGTTCGGGGTTAGATATTTTAATAACAAACCTGTTGATGTTGTTGAGATTGGAACATATAAGGGAATAAATGCCAAACAAATTCTAAAAAATTTGAATGTTAGAAGTCTATATGCAATTGATCCTTGGAATAATTATTCTGAATATAACGAATATAATAATGAATCATTGAAGAAAGTTTATGATTCAGCAATGAAATTATTAAAAAAAGAGGTAAAATCTGGCAAGGTTATAGTTGTAAGGGATTATTCTGAAAATGCTTATAATATTCTAAAAAATAAGAAATTTGATTTTATTTATATTGATGGGAACCATGATTACAATTATGTGAAAAAGGATATTTTTTCATTTTGGTCTCTGCTTAAAGATGGCGGGATCTTAGGAGGACATGACATTGATTTTACTGGTGTTCTGCAGGCGGTCAGCGAATTTTCTGCTAAGTCTAAATTAAAATTAAATGCACAATCTAAAGATTGGTGGATTATTAAAGATAAAAATAAAGATTAATTTTTTACATTCCTGTAAGTATCAGCCGCTTTTTCAAATTCTTCAAGAGTATATTGAGTCATAGGATGTGAAAGAGAGTTCCCTATGATGGTGTCTGCTGTTTTTATTGATCTTTGGGTTCTTTTTAATTCTGGGATATTTTCCAATCCTTTAACTATTTTAGTGGGAATTGTTATTATCTGTGGCTGTGCTTTTGCAATTCTATACATATCTTCGGGAGTTCTTATGCTTCCTACTATAAGTTCAATATTTGGATTATCTTCTAACGCTTCTGCAACATAACTTATTTGTGAAAGGGTTTTTCCCCATGCCTGTTCAAAAAATTTGGTTCTGGCTTCTTTAACCAAATCCTTCCAGTTTTGATTTGTTAAAATTTCTTCCAGGGAATGTCCAGATAATTCCAATAGGTGGCTGTCAAGCATTCTATTTGCAAATAGACTGACATAACCTTTCCCTATTTTTGCGGCGGTTAATGCCTGATAAGGAATCATGCATGCCGTAATATTTGTTTTTATATTTACCTTTGAAAGTTCTCCTGCAGCCAAAAGCCCCCCTTCACATATTGGGACTTTAATGACTACATTTTTTCCAAGTTTTGATAAAGTATATGCTTGTTTTACAAGAATATCTTTAACTAATTCAGGATTTATTGAATTCAAATTTCTTACATCTATTCCTCTCAAGTCTGTTTCCAGACTGACAGGAACATTTGGGTATTTCTCTAGAATTGACTTACATGCTTGTTCAAAACCTAAAGAGAGATCTCCTGTAACTTCCATTATCTTTGGATTAGTAGTTATTCCGTCATTTACATTTCTTGAAAAACAATAGGATATTTCTTCCAAACTTGCGGTATCTGCAAAAAATTTCATTTTATTGTCCTCTCTTTTTCAGAATATTCTGAAACTAATTCTCTGAGTCTTTCTATAATTAGATGTTGCAAAACTCCGTGGAATCCTTCTGTATGAGGGGTTGAATTTTTAGGAACCACAATACATACATCTGCCATCTCCTTCATCTTTCCACCATCAAAACCTGCTAAACCTAGTATTTTCGCCTTTCTCTCTTTAGCTAACTTCATTGCTTCTACTAAATTTCCAGACCATCCGCTGCCCCCATGTACAGATATTAAAAGAATTACATCTCCTTCTTCCAAAAAAGTATGTAGTAATCCAGTATATACTTTATCCCATCCGGAATCATTTATCCATGCTGTTAAAACAGAGGGATTATCATTCAGACATATTGATTTTATTCCTTTAGAAGAACTTATTTCTTTCATAGAACTATCATTTGAAATTGTTTTTAGTAAATCTGCTGTAAAATGAGAGGCTGTTCCTGCACTTCCTCCATTTCCCATTGTAATAACCTTCTTATTGTCTTTCCATGCTTCAAATAAAATATTTATGAATTTGTCTATGTCATCTTTATTTATATCTCTAATTATTTCCTGAACTTCTTTAAAATAATTGTCTATAAATTTTCTGTTCATGTTCCTTGATAAATTATTTTACATCCTTCTTTATCAAATCTGAAAGGCATTTCTTTCAACCCTAATTGTTGCATGGCTTCTCTTAATTTTCCTTTGTGATTTTCACAATAAAACATCAAAAATCCTCCTCCGCCAGCACCAACAATTTTTCCGCCAGTAGCTCCGTTTTTCAGGGCAATTTCGTAAAATTTATTAATATCGTCTGAAGACATTTTTTTAGAAAAATTTTTTTTAGCTTCCCAATGAACATTTAACCATTTGCCAACTTTAGATGGTTCTCCTTTTTCTAATGCTTTCTTTATTTCCTTTCCTATTTCCTTTATTAGTTTCATTTGTTCCATTTTTTCTTTATTTGATTCAAGATTCTTTTTCTGATCTTCTATTATCTTTACTGCGGAACGTTTTATTCCTGTGCTAAATAAAAGAAGATTGTTTTCTAAATCTTCCAGAGTAGAGTAAGAGGTATTAAGTTGGCTAACTGTAACATTTCCTTTTTTATCTATATCTAAATGAATAACCCCTCCAAAAGAAGAAATATATTGGTCCTGTTTTCCTATTGGCTCCTTAAGAATGTTCATTTCTATATCTGCTGCCTCTTCGGCTAGTTTTTTTGCAGAAACATCTTCCCTTTTATATGCGTATAGTGCTTTTAATAAAGCAACTAAAAAAGTACTAGAAGATCCTAATCCAGTTTCTGCAGGTACGTCTGCAATAGAGGTCATTTCCAAAGGTTCATTAATATTCAAATATTCCAAAGCTGCTCTCATCCTTGTATGCTGAATATCCTTAACTCTTTTAGAATTTTCTATTTTAGAATATCTAATTAAAAAATCATCATAAAATCCTCTTTTTGTAATTATAATATAGATGTATTTGTCTATTGCCGCTGAAATCAAGGAACCGCCATATTTAGAGGAAAAAAAGGGTAAATCAGTTCCGCCTCCTCCTATAGAGATCCTTAATGGAGCTCTTACAACAATCATTTATTATATAAATAATTTTTATTTATAAAGTTTTCTACGAAACATTTATAAATATTTTAATTAGTATGTTAAAATATGCTGAATTTGGCAGTTATAGGAGCAAGAGGGATAGGAAAATATCATATAAGGGAATTCTTTACCAAAGGAGCTAATGTTATATCTATATTAGGCAGAACAAAAGAAAGCAGTGAATTAACTGCAAAGATGTTAAGAAAAAATTTTGGAATAAATGTAAAACCTTACCATAATTTAGAAGAAATGTTACAAAAGGAGAAGATAGATGCCGCCAGTATATGTACTAACCCTGAAACTCATGGATATTTTATAAAAAAATGTTTGGAGAAACGAGTGCATGTTTTATGTGAAAAACCATTGGTTGCAGAACAAAATTACCGGAATTATTTGAAATCTATGGCTTTGTTAAATCTAGCAAAAAAGAAGGGGAAAATATTAACAGTAAATACCCAATGGCCATCTGTTTTAGAAAATTTTGGAAACAGAATCAAATTACCTCTTGAAAGACTTGATATTTATATGGAATCAGGAAGCTATGGAGGAGAAATGTTATTGGATCATATGCCTCATGCAAACAGTATATTAACAAAAATAATAAGAAATGGGATTTTAAAGCATCCAATTATTAGCGAGAGAGATGGAGAAGGGATATATCTTTCTTTTGATTATATTTCTAAAGGAGGAAAATCTTGCAAGGCAAGATATAATTTTAGATATAATCCAGAAAGACCACGTGGAGTGGAATTTGTATTCAATGGAAATAAATTTGTAAGAAAAGTGAACGAAAATTATCAACAAAGTTTTATTAATAAAAATGAAGAAATTCCAATTCCTGATCCATTAGGAGAATCTATTTATAGATTTATAGAATCTGTGGAAAATAAAAAGAAAAGCCCATTGATATCTGAAGAAGAAATTCTTGATTCTGCAAAAATAACAGATGCTATTCTACAAAGGTATGATAAAGTTTAAAATATAGTTTTATTCTTTTATAATATGAAAAAAATAGCAGTAATAGGGGCAGGGGTATTTGGATTAAGTGTAGCACTTGAACTTGCCAAAAGAGGATATGATGTTAGTGTTTTTGATAGAGCTAATGACATATTAACAGGGGCATCTACTATGAATCATTTAAGACATCATTATGGTTTTCATTATCCTAGAAGTAAAGATACTGTTTTAGAAGTCACAAAAGCACGAAAAAGTTTTGAGGAAGAATATGGAGAATGTATTGGAGAATTTTTTCCAGATTATTATGGATGTCATATGAAAAAAAGCAAAACTACTCCTAAAAATTTTATTAAATTTTGTGAAGAAATGAATCTTCCTCATGAAATTGATTGGCCTAAAACGAAATATATGAATAGAACAGAGATAGGGGTTTGTATTAAAGTTCCAGAAAGAGTTTATGACCCAGAAATATTAAAAAAAATTATGTATAAAAAAATAAAGGCAACTACAATTAAGATTAAATTAAATCACGAAATAATTGGTGGAGAGGTTTTAACAAAGAAAAAGAAACTAAAAGCTCAAACAGGTAACAAAATCGTTAAAGAAGAATTTGATTTTATAATTAATGCCACTTATTCTAACTTTAATAGTTTTAATAAATGGTTTGGTTTCCCAAGAAAAAAATTACAATATGAAAAAATAGAGTTACTTGAATTAGAAATTCCAAACCAAAATAAAATTGGGTTAACAATAATGGATGGAGAATTTAGTTCTGTTTTGCCAAGAGGCAACAAAGAAACATTTACTCTAGGACATGTTAAAGAATCTGTTTTAAAAGCAGTTATTTCAGATGATTTAGATGTTAGTGTTATGACTAATGAACATACTGAATCAAATAGAGAAAGAATCCTAAAAAAAGGTATAGAGGATTTTCCATTTCTCAAAGATGCAAAAGTAGTAAAATCTTTATTTGTAACTAGGGTTGTTAAGCCAGATGTTGAAGAAACCGATGAACGTCCATCTGAAATAACAAAATATGGAAATGGGATGTATTCTATTTTTGGGGGCAAGGTTATAACTTGTGTGGAGATAGCAAGAAAAGTTGCTGATATGATTAAAGAAGAGAAATTAAAATGAAAAAAGCTTTATTTTTAGATAGAGATGGAACTGTAAACAAAATGGTTAAAAAATATAGCAGGTCCTATAACAAAATAATAGAGGATACTCCATTTTCTCTACAAGAATTGGTTTTTAATGATGGAATAAAGGAATTGGCTGATGGAGCAAAAAAAATAGGCTATAAACTTATTATTATTACAAATCAGCCATCAATAATTAAAGGAGAATCAAGTTTAAAAGATTATGAGGAAATAACTAAAAAAATTTGTGAATTTTTAAAAATTGATAGAAGTAGTATTTTTGAATGTTTTCATAAAGAAGGTTATTCCTTAGAATGTAATTGTAGAAAACCATCTCCAGGTCTTTTTTTAATGGCAAAAGGTATGCATGATATAGATCTTAAAAAATCGGTTATGATAGGAGATTCTTGGAAAGATATTAAAGCTGCAAAAACTGCAGGAATTGGAAAAACTATTTTTTTGCGGAGAATGGAAAATAAAAATCAGTTTGGAAATAGAGAAGATGAAGAAAAAATGAGAGAATTAAAAATCTTACCAGATTTTTTTTCAGATGATTTAATGGAAGTTCATAAAATATTAAAAAATATTTAATTTAATTTTTCCTGATTCTATTTCTTCTTTTGCTTTATTATATCTTTTTTGTTGGCCCAATTCTTTAAAATAACATTTGCCTGTATAAGCATAAAAATCAAAACCCCTTTTTATTAATTTTGGAAAAATATTTGTTGCAAAATCAGAATGACCTTCTGAAATAAAATCTAAAATTTTGGGGTTTAAAATATATATTCCTGAATTAGAAAGCTTTTGATTTTTTGGAGTTTTTTTTAACAATTTTTTCTCTTCTTCATTAGGTTTTTCTATTATTTTGGTTATTTTATTATTAGCATCAAAGACAACAATCCCAGGGGTGGTATTTTTATCAACATCTTCTTGCTTATGCAAAAAAAGCGTAGCAAATGCTTTTTTCTCTTTGTGATATTTTAGCATCTTAATCATATCTATATCTGTTATGTTATCTCCATAAATCACAAAAAAAGGTTTATCTGAATCAAAAAAACCCCTAAAATTATTTAGTGCTCCAGAAGTTCCAAGTAATTCCTCTTCAAAAGAATAATTAATCCTTACTCCAAATTTTGAACCGTCTCCAAAATATTCTGTTATTTTTTTTGAAAGATAAGAGGTATTAATTACAATATCTTTAATTCCATGCTTTTTACATAATAAAAGAGTATACTCTAACAAAGGTATTTTATTTATGGGAACCATTGGTTTTGGAATAGAATCTGTTAAGGGCTTTAATCTTTCTCCTCTGCTAGCACATAAGATTATTGCTTTCATTTTTTTCTCCTAAATACTAACCCACCTAAAAAAAATCCCTGACTGATGATTGTGGCAGTTCCTGCACCGTAAACAGCAGCAAGATGCCCGTAAGGAAGCAAAGAGGTGATAAGGATGTAGTTGAGGAAAATATTAAGGATTGTTGAAATTATAAGTAGTTTTGCGATTTTTTGGGGCTTGGATTGAGAGATGTAATATGTTTGGTAAAGTGCAATTAAGGACAGGAATATTAATAGTACTGAGAATAATCTGAGGATATTTATTGCCAGAACATATTCAGAACCATAAACAATTGAGATAATTATTGGGGCAAATAAAAGGACAAAAACAAATGCAGCTATTGATAACATAAAGATAAGATTTCTTGATTTTTTTAGAGCTATTTCAAGCCTTTTTCCTTTCATTCTGCTGAAGATAGGAAGCAATACAAGTGCAGCAAAACTGAGAAAAGGAAAAATCCCCCCAATTAAACTTAGGGCAGCTGTATAATATCCTATGAACTCTGCCTGAACAAAATATCCAAGCATAACCTTGTCTATATTAGTAAAAAATATTCCTGAAAGAACTATTGCGCTCATGGCAATTAAAAATTTATTTGCTCCTTTTTTTTCATTTTTTGTTAAATTAGTTGGGCTGGTCTGGCTGGTTTTTTTAGGGCTTTCTCTTTTAAGAAATTCTGATTTTTTTATTGTAACAAAACCGAGACGCATTGCTGCAATAAGATAAACAACAGACAAAGAGATAAAAACATAAAATAAAAGCTTTTCCTCAGTAAGAACATATTTCAAAGACAATAAAACAGCTAAAGGCACCAGAATAACTCTAAAAGCCTGTAGAATGATTTCATTGTGAAAAATTTCTTTAAAGGAATTAGAAGCTATTAAAATAGACCTGAAAGTTCCTAGAATCTGAATAAATATTATATAAAAAGCTCCTGCAAGCAAAGCTAAAAAGATTGGTTTTTGATAAATCTCTGAGATAAATCTTGATAATGCTAATAGTAAAATTACTGAAAAAATTGTAAGGAAAAATTTAATTTTAGCTAAATAAAATGTATATGCTTTTGCTTTTGCTTTTTTTCTTTTACCTAAAAATCTGGAGACAAATCTTGTTAAAGCTGTTCCAACACCTAGCTCAGAAACAGCTGCAAAAATTATAATTGTTGAGAGTGCTAAGCTATAAAGCCCAAACAACTCTGGCAAAAGTAATCTGGCTATAATAATAGTAAATACCAAAGAGCCGCCTTTTGCAATAACATTTGTTAAAGTTTGATAAACAGAATTTTTAATTACCAGGCCTGTGTTGCCTGAAAAATCTCTTTTTCTTATTCTTCGCCAGATATCTTTGATGTCTTTTTCTTCACTTGTTAGCTTTTTTTTAATTTCTTTTT
>Ga0209977_10001484_pt1 | contig 10289 bp, 8 predicted proteins | sample SumtaG_2_FD_183113 | JGI IMG/M metagenome (GOLD analysis project Ga0209977, IMG submission 183113) | Deep subsurface microbial communities from Indian Ocean to uncover new lineages of life (NeLLi) - Sumatra_00607 metaG (SPAdes) (version 2) | ecosystem: Environmental > Aquatic > Marine > Oceanic... | reverse complement strand
AAAGGAGATTGAGGAGAGAGAGGCAGCAGGAGAGAGTATGAGCACTGAAATAAAAGCGGTTAAGAAGGAAAAGGATACCATTGCCCTTGAGATAAAAGAGAAAAGTGTGGACATAGATCTATTGATTAACAATGAGGAAAAACTTAAGACAGCTGTAAAAACCCTTGAAAGGATAAAAACAAAATTGGAAACAGGTATAACGTCAATGAATGAAGAAAGGGAATTATTAAGAAATGATCTCGAAAAGAGAAGAGAGGAAGTACGCAAGTATAGTGATGAGTTAGATAAACTGGAGAAAAAGATAAAAAGCAGAGAAGAAGGGATGCAGGATATCGTTGAGAAAGAAAAGAGGTTTAGTTTGAAAATGAAAGAGATGGAAAAGGAAATTATGAAACAGAAGGAACGAGTAGCAGAATTTGAAAAGATGTTGGAAGAGATGAAGAGACTTACCCAGGATCGGCAATTAATATCTGATAGAATAAGGAATCTTGAGGAAGAGGAGAAGAAAGTCGGAGCAAAGACAGCAAGTTTAATGAAAATAAAACAGAATCTTGAAGCAATGGTGGAGAAAAAAAAGAGAGAGGGTAAAGAAGAACTTGATAAAATAAACAAACAGCTTGCTGGAAAAGGTTCAATCCTTGAAGATCTGAAAGAGGAAGAAAGAGAAAAGGCAGAAAAATTAAATAAATATGCAAAGATGATTAGTGAAATTGAGGGAAGAGTAGAGAAAATGAGAAAGATAGAAAAACTTCTTGAAAAGAGACTGGGAAAAGAATAGATATTATAATAAATAATGAAATACATCCTTATTGTAATCATTCTCTTGCTGTCTCTTTGCAATATATATGGTGATCTTTCTATAGTGAGACTGAAGTATAGGGGTGGGGGAGACTGGTATAACGACCCATCAATAATTCCCAATCTGACACAGGAAATAAACAAAAGGACGGAAGTCAGAGTGAACACAAGTGAGGTTATACTATCTTTATCAGATGAAGAATTGTTTCGTTATCCTTTTCTTTTTATTACAGGTCATGGAAACATTAAATTCTCTGATGATGAGGTAAAGATATTAAGAACATTTCTTTCGAACGGTGGCTTTCTTTACGCTGACGATGATTATGGAATGGATGAAGCGTTTCGAAGGGAGATTAAAAGGGTTTTCCCTGATAAAGAACTTGTGGAAATCCCCTATGACCATTCACTATACCATAGTTTTTATGATCTTGATGCACTTCCAAAGATTCATAAGCATGATGGAGGTCCGCCAAAAGGATTTGGGATATTCGATAAAGGCAGGATGGTTCTCTTCTATACATACGAAACAAACATCAGCGATGGCTGGGCAGATCCTGAGGTTCATATGGACCCGCCGGAAAAAAGGGAAGAGGCATTGAGAATGGGAATTAACATTTTCCTCTATGCACTCACGCACTAATTTCAGAGTGGAAAATGAAAGAAGTAAATAGTAAGGAGTAAGTAGTAGGCAGTATGTAGCCGCAGGCTTTAGCCTGCGTACTTATAAAAGATACCGCAGAATAAGTCGATGATTTACATAAAATCTGAACAGGAAATAGAAAAGATGAGAAGGGCAAACATTGCTGTTATGGAGATACTCTTAAAACTTAAGGAGATGGTTAGACCAAGACAAAATATTAAGTGGCTTGAAGAAAAAGCAGAGGAGTTGACAAGGAAGAAAGGAGGGATACCTGCTTTCAAAGGATACAATGGATATCCATACTCTCTCTGTGTTTCTGTAAATGAGGTAATAATACATGGTATACCCGATAACAGAATACTTTCTGAAGGGGATATAGTTGGGATTGACTACGGTATTCTTCTTGATGGATTTTATGGAGATGCTGCGATAACAGTACCTTCAGGTAAAATAAGTAAGGAGGCTTCAAAGCTGATAAAGATTACAAGAGAGGCACTTTATGAAGGTATACAAAAAGCGACTCCAGGTAGGAGAATTGGAGATATCTCCTATGCTATTCAATCCTATGTGGAGAAAAACGGATTTTCTGTTATCAGGGAATTTACAGGTCATGGTATAGGAAAGGAGCTGCACGAGGAACCCTCTATTCCTAATTATGGTACACCAGGGACAGGAATTGTGATTGAGAAGGGGATGACATTTGCCATTGAGCCGATGGTTTCTATCGGTTCCTATGAAGTGAAAGTGCTCTCCGATGGTTGGACGGCTTTAACAAAAGATAGATCGCTCTCAGCACATTTTGAACATTCAATTGCAGTGACAGATAAGGGCCCCGAGATTCTATCTTGTTTATAATTAGATTTTAACAATGGTACTCATAGATACACACTGTCATCTCCAGATGAAAACATTTAATGATGATATAGAGAGGGTTGTCGATGATGCAATTGCCAGTGGAATAGAGGCAATAATTAATGTTGGATTTGATGTAAAGTCAAGTGAGAAGGCAGTGGAGCTTTCACGTAAATATCCTTTTATGTTTGCTGCGGTTGGGATACATCCGCATGATGCGAAGATGTATAATAGTAACACATTGGCGGACCTTAATGACTTTCTTAATGAAGAAAAGGTTATTGCAATTGGAGAAATAGGTTTGGATTTTTATAGGAACCTTTCGCCTCCCGAAGTTCAGGAGAGGGTTTTTAGTGAGCAATTATTTTTTGCAAAGGAGAAGGATATTCAGGTTATTCTTCACATACGGGATGCCTATACAAGGGTATTTGAAATTATTGAGAAAGAAAAACCCAAGAAAGTCGTTCTCCATTGTTTTTCAGGAAGCGTTGATGATGCTAAGAGGGGAATCGCTATGGGTTTCTACATTTCATTTGCTGGCAATATTACATACTCTCAGGGGCGGCTCACAGATGCTGCTCGTGAAGTACCTCTCACAAGTATGCTCATAGAAACGGATGCACCGTTTCTTCCACCAATTCCATACAGGGGAAAAAGAAATGAACCTTGCTTCATAAAATATACTGTTGAAAAATTGGCTGAGATAAAAGATGTTTCAGTTGAAGATGTAGCACACATAACGACTAATAATGCACAAACATTTTTCTGGGGAGCAATACATGGTTAGATTAATACGGGTTAAAAATTTTCATCCATTTCTTAACCTCTTTATCTTTATTATCTCAATCTATTTCTTTCTCGTAAGTATAAAGCTAATGGGAAGTGCATTGAAGGGGATTGGTATCCCGTTTGTTATGAGTATTCTTGGTGTTGCTGAACATCCTTTTACCGGTATCTTTATCGGTATCCTTGCAACATCGCTTATCCAGAGTTCTTCATGTGTAACATCAATTGTCGTCGGTCTTGTTGGAAGTGGTGGTATAAGCGTAGCCGCGGCTATTCCAATTGTAATGGGCTCTAACATTGGAACAACGATAACCAACACGCTTGTTTCTTTTGGTCATATCAGAAGGAAAACCGAGTTTGGTCGAGCGTTTCCTGCGGCTATTGTCCATGATTTGTTTAATGTTCTTACTGTTATTGTACTCTTCCCCCTTGAAATCCATTTTCACTTCATTGAGCGTTTTTCAGGTTTCCTATCTCATATATTTGAGAATATAGGAGGGATTTATCTCTTTAGTCCAATGAAAATTATGGTCGGACCTATTGTAAAAATTTTTGAAAAAATATTATTCCATAATAACATTGCAATTCTTATTGTCTCTTTATTAATTCTGTTTAGTGCCTTAAACTTCATCGTTAAATCGGCACGAAAGCTGGCAACACGGCGGGTGGAGATTAACCTTGACAGGTATCTCTTTGGAAGAGTGTGGAAAGCATTCCTTTTTGGTGTCATTTTTACAGCAATAGTTCAGTCAAGTTCTGTAACAACATCTCTTGTTGTTCCACTCGTAGGGGCTGGAATACTTGATCTTAAAAGGATTTTCCCGTACACCTTAGGCGCTAATATTGGGACAACAGTCACGGCTCTCTTAGCATCATTGATGACAGGTTCTCTTATAGCAGTCCAGACCGCTTTTGCTCATTTAACATTTAATATTCTGGGTATTATTATCTGGTATCCTTTTAAGTTCGTTCCTATCAAAATTTCTGTAGCGATTGGTAAACACGGGAAGGAACACAAGTATCTTGTGATCCTTTTTGTTTTTTTAATTTTCTTTATTATCCCAATTGTTCTTATCCTTGTAACAAGGAGGTGAAAAATGTTTGGAGATGTATGGAAGTTCTGGAAAAAAGAGACTTTGATTGATAAGGCAGAAGAAGAGGTTGAGAGGATGCTGGTTATTGCAAAGGATATGTTCAAGATTGCAATGGATGTTCTTCTCGACCTGAAAAAATCAAAAGCTGACCTTTATAAAATGGATAGAGGATTGAACGCAATTCAGATGGATGTAAGGAGGAAAATACTTGAGCATCTCTCAATAAATCCAGCAATGGATATAACTGCATCCCTCATTCTCATCACAATAGTGATAGATGTTGAAAGACTTGGTGACTACTCAAAGAATGTTCTTGACCTCAGTCCTAAGATAGGCGAGAGATTAAAGGGAAGATATTTTGATGAAATACGGGTTCTGAAGAATGAGCTGGTACCACTTTTTGATGAAACGATAAATGTTATTAAAGAAATGAAGAAAGATGTAGGGAAGGAAGAAATGCAAGAGTGCACAGATATTGCAAAAAGGTGTGATACACTTCTTGATAGACTTTTGGATGATAGTCTTGAGCCGAAGAAAGCTATCCTTGCTACCCTGCTTTTACGCTATATAAAGAGGATTGCTTCACACCTCAAGAATGTAGCATCGAGTGTTGTGAACCCTTTTGCAAGAATCGGCTATAAACCGAAGGACTGAGTCTTTTTGGACACCGATTTACGCAGATAATTGGGAATTAGGAATTACGAGATAGACTTATTGGTAGCCGCAGGCTTTAGAGAATATGGTAAAATACCTTGTCAATACTATTCCCACTCAATGGTAGCTGGTGGTTTTGAACTTATATCGTATACAACCCTGTTGACACCAGAAACTTCATTTATAATTCTATTACAGACCCTTGTCAGAAAACCCTTTGAGAATGGGTACCAATCTGCTGTCATTCCATCTTCACTTGTAACAGCTCTAAGAGTGATTACATTTTCGTATGTTCTTTTATCCCCCATCACACCAACAGTCTTTACAGGAAGTAGCACGCAGAATGCCTGCCATATCTTTTTATAGAGACCCGTTTTTTTGATCTCTTCAATAAATATACTGTCTGCTTCTCTCAGAATCTTCAACCTTTTTTTTGTAATTTCCCCTATGATTCTCACTCCAAGACCCGGTCCAGGGAATGGATGTCTCGAGATACAATGTTTGGGGAGACTGAGTAATCTACCCACTTCCCTTACCTCATCCTTGAAAAGGTCTTTTAATGGTTCTATGAGTTTAAGGTGCATCTTCTCTGGTAAGCCACCTACATTGTGATGGCTTTTAATAATAGAGGATGGTCCTTTTAAAGGCATACTTTCTATTCTGTCTGGATAGAGTGTGCCTTGAGCAAGAAATGTGATGCCTTTTATCTTTTTCGCTTCTCGTTCAAAAACTTTAATAAAGATTTTGCCAATAATTTTTCTTTTCCTTTCCGGATCCTTCACTCCTTTTAATGCTTCCAAGAATTCCTCTTCCGCATCCACATAGATAAAGTTATTACCGAAAACCCTCTGGAAGTTTTTTATGACATTAGAAGATTCACCTTCTCTCAAAAAGCCATTATTTATAAAAATAACAAAAAGCTTTTCACCAATTGATTGCTTTATTAAGATAGATGTTACAGTTGAATCTACCCCACCAGAAAGACCCAGGATTACTCTTCCCTTTTTTACTCTTTTTTTTATTTCTCTCTTACCTGTCTCAATGAAAGAACCCATGTTCCAATCACCTCTGCACCCGCAAACCAAAAAGAGGAAATTTGAGAGTATCCTATCACCCATTTTTGTATGTGTGACCTCTGGGTGAAACTGAAGACCATATAGTGGAAGTCTTTTATGTTTCACAACAGCAAAACTGGTATTTTTTGTATGTGCTAAAGGAATAAAATCGGATGGTAGCTTAAGAACTTTATCACCATGACTCATCCAGACCTGTGATCTTTTAGGAATTCTCTGCAAGAGTTTGTCTTTTTTATCTATGAGAACCTCTGCGTAACCATATTCCCTCCGTTTTGTTTCCTCAACTGTTCCTCCTGAGATATAGGAGAGCAACTGATGACCGTAACATATCCCGAGGAGAGGAAGACCAAGTTTTAGAATACTCTTGTCGATAAGCGGTGCGCCTTTCTCATAGACACTGTGGGGTCCACCAGAGAGGATGATTCCTTTGAGTCCATCTTTCTTGAGATTTTTTAATCGAAAAGAAAAGGGTAGTATCTCACTGAAAACAGCATGTGCCCTCACCCGGCGGCCAATTAATTGCGTATATTGAGAGCCAAAATCAAGGATGACAATTTTTTCCCTCCTAATGCTCATATAAGTGATGCTCTCTTTATAATTTCTGCTGCTCTTTTTCCAACCTCCTGTTTTTTAAGCCATGCTGCCCTCCTGAGGATCTGTTTTGAAATAATAGTATCCATTTTTCCCAATCCATCTACACACAAGAGCCTGATTTTATCATTGTATCTATATCTTCCAAAGATACTTTTATTAAATATTACTTTTCTGAGGATGTTGGCTACTTCGTTCCCGCCTATGGAGCATAAGACTGCGATTACTCTTTCCTGAATTTCCAGGACTTTCTCCTTCTTTAGGAAGGATTGCTTTTCCAGGAGGTCATTTAATGCAAAAATAGCCTTCTTTGATCCCACTTTTCTTAAAGAAGTGAGTATCCTTATCACAACATCTTTGTTCTGGTCCTTCAGTCCTTCTATAAGTACTTTCTCACTCTCCTGGGTTTTTATCTTACCTAAGGATTGCATTACCTCGACCCTCACCCTATGTTCTTCATCCTGTACCATCATAGAAAGGAGATCGAAAGATTTCGTACCCCCAATCTCTCCGAGGATTATGGCAATGTTTCTTCTAACATACCATTTGGGGTCTTCTATATATGTCTTGATGAACGAATCAGAATTGGGGACATTCTCTGCTGCGTCAATCAGGAGTGAGACTACTCGTATTCTTGTTATTTTGTCATTTATGTGTTTCATAGAATGAAGAAGCAGAGAAAAAATCTTTCCCCCTTTCTTCGCAAGTTCAGTGTTAATTATCTGGTAGGCAACATCTCTATTAATTGCATAAATCAGATATTTCAATGCTTTTTGATCTCCTTTATCGCCTATATTTGAAAGTGCACCTACAACAGTTTTTAATCTTTCTGGTTCCTCAAGTGTTTTTAGATAATTATTCAGAATATCATCAATCGTCTCTGCTAACAAATGTTTTCCTTCTTTTATCAATTTTAGCGCAAGATCTAAAAGAGCATCTATAATGTTTTCAAAGATTTCCTTTTCAGCCTCCCTACCGAGTCTATCAGAAAATGCAACTATTATTAGTTTCAGTAAATCAATTCTTCCCAAAAGAAGAAGTTTATCCGTCAGGTCAACAAATGATTTAACAACACTTCGTCTCATATCAGGATTTTTGTGGTTAAGCAAATCAATAAGTGATTTCAGAAGCTCTTCAATATCTGCATTTTTCTGAATCAGGGTTTTTATACCCAGAAGGGCTTTTGCATCTATACCTGTCTTCATAAGGTCGGTTTCAATGATCTCCAGTAATTCCTTTCTTGTCCTTCCTCCAGACATATAGTCGAGAATAGTCTCTTTTACACCTTCTCTCCTGAAACTTTCTCTTATTGCAGGTAATAATTCGGTTTTTCTCTTACTCCTATCAACAATTTTTGAAAGGAAGGAATTAATATTTGTTAACCTGCCCTCTCCCGGTTCACCTTCTTCCCCTGTAATTACCATTGTTTCAGAGCATTTCTTTGTTTCTTTCGCAACAAGGTCACCCAGTTCAGCTGCGGTTATATTGTCAACAACCTTATTTACCACATCCTCCCAAAAAGGAATCTCTGGTTTAGAGAATAGAAGCTCACTCTGCATCGCTGGGGTGAGGACTAAAATTAATCTGGATACTGTTTCAGTATAGGTTTCAAAATCCGTTTTCCCATACATGTTAAAGAGTCTCTCGGCAATTTTCCCGATCGCTTGTTTTACTTTGCTGCCCCAGCCCACCCCTCTCCCTTCACCCTCTCCTTCACCCACTCCTCTTCCTTCACCTCTCCCTTCACCCACTCCTCTTCCTTCACCTCTCCCTTCACCCTCTCCTTCACCCACTCCTCTTCCTTCACCTCTCCCTTCACCCACTCCTCTTCCTTCACCTCTCCCTTCACCCACTCCTCTTCCTTCACCTCTCCCTTCACCCTCTCCTTCACCCACTCCTTCACCCACTCCTCTTCCTTCACCCTCTCCTTCACCCTTCAAGGATTCAGTCATAATCCGAGAGAATTCTTTCGGATTTTGTTCAATCTTTTGAATAAATTCATCTGACCCTGCAATAAGTGCCAATAATTCTCTCCACCTAATTCCTGCCTCTTTACTCTTTTCAGATTCACCAAAGGATATAGAGCTGATAGATATATGGTGAATATTTTTTTCAGCAGCAACCTTTTTTATTCCTCCCTTCTTCTCAATATCTTCATGGTCAAGGCCGAGGATCTCAATCAGACTACTGAATTCATCCAAATCTACACCTTTAATGAATGTGATTTTACCAATCTTCCTTTTTCCAAGTACTGTAAGAAATGAATCTACTGTCTGTTTGTGTGATACCCGGGCAGGTTTATCATTTATAAGAAGAACATTACCTGCAAGGGAGAGTGAAATGTAATCATTCTCACGCAACGTTTCTTTAAGTTTTCCAAAGGAAGAAGAAATAATTTTCTTTGTGATAGGGTGTGAGGAAGGATAGAGTTTTATATTTTTTGAAGCAGAAATTATCCTTCCGATTATTATTTGTGCATCTCTACTCAATTTTTTAAAATCAGCTTTGGTAGTTTCCTCTATCATAATATTTTATTTTTTTAATGGCACATAATTTTTATGCTTTAGAAAGCACATAATGAGCATGAGTTCTCAGTAATTCCCTTTTAAGGATTGTATGGTCTTTTTCCTGTTCTTTGACTGAAATATCGTCGTACCTGCAATTAGAACATCTACCCCACTTTCAATAAGTTTTTGAGCGTTATCTAAATCTACACCTCCATCTACTGCAATCTCAAAGTTGAGATTTCTCTCGTCCTTCACCTTTTTTAAGTGTTTTATTTTCATGTGACTTGTTTGAATAAAATGCTGACCACCAAAACCAGGATTAACACTCATCACGAGTATCGAATCAACAAGATTCAAAAAACTATCGAGCATTTCAACAGGGGTTTCAGGATTGAGTGAAAGACCGACAGTTCTTCCACGTGAATTAATTTTTCTGATAAGTGAGATAGGCTCCTCTTTTACTTCTATATGAAATTGAATAGCATCTGCTCCACTTTCAATGAATGCTGGTGTGTATTTTTCCGGGTCTGTAATCATAAGGTGAACATCGAGAGGAAGTTTGGTTAGTTTTCGGATTGCCTTGACAATTACAGGTCCGAAAGTGATATTTGGTACATAGTGTCCGTCCATTACATCGAGATGTAGAAGGTCTGCTCCACCCTCTTCCACATCCCGTATCTCTTCTTCCAGTTTTGAAAAATCGCATGCCAGTAGTGAAGGTGCTATTTTTATCATATATATATTTTAACACAAATTTAAAAAATGTCAATAAATTTTAGTGTCATTTGCTAATATGCTTTTATATTTTTCTTCTTTCAATATTAGACAGGACAACAGGATGTTCAGGATAAAAGTATCATTAAACGGATTCTGGTAGCCGCAGGCTTCAGCCTGCGTGACGTGTCATTGCGAGTTGTCTTTCATATTCGCAATGGAAGCAATCTCGGTTTTGTTTTCTTTGGAGTGCAACCAGTCCTCTCATTGCGTTGTTTTTCCAGCGAAGAGTTTTTTTACTTTTTACTTGTCGTTCCCGTGATCTTATGTCTCAGGTCTGAGCACTTTAGTCAGATTTGACCCCTTACCTTAAATTTAGTCAAATTTCTATTGACAGGATAAGGAAATTGTATTATTAGTAAAGAAAATGTAATTTTTGTTTCAAAAGGAGGCGTGTATGAGTAAAGTTCTGTGTATTTGCTGTTTATTAGCCCTCTGTGGAGTGTCTTGGGCAAGTCCTGGGACATTGTACAAGAACGTAGAGATGCTTGAAGTGATTGAGGAATATGGGAATGAT
>Ga0209977_10001483_pt1 | contig 10293 bp, 2 predicted proteins | sample SumtaG_2_FD_183113 | JGI IMG/M metagenome (GOLD analysis project Ga0209977, IMG submission 183113) | Deep subsurface microbial communities from Indian Ocean to uncover new lineages of life (NeLLi) - Sumatra_00607 metaG (SPAdes) (version 2) | ecosystem: Environmental > Aquatic > Marine > Oceanic... | reverse complement strand
GGTATATGTTTGAATTTGTATCTACTTGAGATTGAGATGCGTAGCCAGAAATCCCAATCGCCTGCGCAGGTCAATGTGTCATCGAAATATCCGAGTTCGGTGTGCAGTGATTTGCGCCACATCGGCTGCGAACCCACGCAACAACCGAAGAGTAGTCTTTCGTGGCTGTATTCAGCTCTTCTGGCCATCTCGATAGCGTGATGATTGGCAAAGGTGCCATTTGGTGTATCGGTGCATATCTGGTCGCCGTAAACAAGAGCAACATCAGGATTGGCCAGCAGGGTTTCAGCCATTATTTCCAAAGCATCTTCACGGTGACGGTCATCTGTATTAGCGTTGGTTAGAAAAGTCCCCCGGGCAACCTTGATGGCACGGTTCCAGGCCGTGTAAATTCCTTCACGTTGCTCAGTTTTAATATAGACTATATTATTATGCTTTTGCTGATATTCATGAACGATTGCTTCTTCATTTTCCTGCGAGCCGCTGTTAATAACAATGATCTCCAGCTTATCGGCTATTGTTTGATTTTCCAAATCCTCCAGGCACCCTCGGATGAACTTTTCCGAATTGTAAGTCGATACGATTGCCGAGACCAGGTACTTATGTTTGTTATCGCAGATTGCGGCCGGGAGCGACACTTTGTTCTTTGGGAGAACATAATTTTCTTTTTTACCTTGCTCAGCCAGTCGTTCATATAATGTGATGTGTTTGTCAACCATCTGATCAAGTGTGAACGTTTTCAGCAATCTTTCACGGCCGGCAGCGCTAAATTCTTCTCGTTTTGCTTTGTCATCGACCAGATATTCGGTCATTTTGATGAATTCTTCGCTATTCTTGAATCCGGCTATCAGCCCCGTCTGCCCATGGTCAATTAACTCAGGAATTCCTCCCGTATTGAAAGATACAATGGGAACACCGCACCCCATAACTTCCAATATCACGAGGGGACAGTTGTCCGCCAATGTGGGGAATAAGAATATGTCGGCTGCGCAATAGAGTTGAACCAGCTTCTCTTCGTCAAATAAAAAGGGAATTTGTAGAAATCTTTCCGTCGGCGCCTTGTCAGAAGTGCCCCCAACGCAAATAAAGAACACATTGGGATATTTTGCAGTGAAGTACCTATAGGCCTCCAGGATGAAATTACCGCCTTTTCGCTTATCAATTAATCCTCCGTGTGCGACGAAACTGATAATGACAGCGTTCGGAGGGATCTTAAACATTTTACGAATTGCGTGCTTGTCCAAGGGTCTATAAATACTTTCGTCGATGCCATTGTATATCAGATGAACTCTTTTATCTTTGAGTATGCTTTTTTCAACTATGTTTTTCAGCCATTGTGAAGGCACTATCAGCTCAAAGTCAGATTCTTTATATATGACTTTTTTATCATTCCACATTTCGGCTGTACGGTCTTTAGTAATAGATGGATATGCTTCAAGGTGTGGACAGTTGCCGCAGCCGGTCTGCCATTTTTCGCAGTCGAACGAATAAGCACAATGGCCGGTCATACTTTGCATATCGTGGAGAGTCCATACAGAGGGCTTGCTCTCTGTCAGATCGGGCAAAGCAAGGGGATTGAAATAATCGCCATGCAAATTATGGAAATGTACAATGTCGTTCTCCAAAAATTCCTTTTTGGAAGCCAGCATAAAGGTCGACTTTATGTCGTAGTACACATATCCCTGGCTTTTGTAATACGTGCCGCTGTCCAAAATTGAATCCGTGATTATTTTAACGTCCGGATCGTACGACAATTTCTGGCCGACGAACATCTGTGTTCCCAGCCCTCTGGCTTTTAGGCCTTCCTTCAGCATCCACGCTACTTTTGCGGCACCACCTTTTTTATCGATAGTGCTTATCTGCGCGATTTTAAGGGACTTTTTTGGTCCCAGGGACCTTAAGAAATGGACGGCACTACGGTTTCGTTCAGGAACCGCCCGGTAATAGCTTTTGAAGTTCTCCATAACCCGTTCATCAAGAAAAACTTCAGCCGGATAACGTGTGGGTCTTGTATCACAAGAGGGAGAGTCGTACTTGTCGGTTTTCCCACAGTGAGCACCCGTCCCGTCCGTGCCGATATTGCTGATGTGAGACCTTGTTGGATAGATATAAACACCATTGTTGACATATACGGAAAGCACCCAGTTCAGAGTCCATACATCTTTCAGTTGCCCATTTAAGAAATTCTCTATAGATATTGGAATATCTGTACCACCCTGGTCTATGTCAACGTCATTTTTTATGGCAATTTCAATAAGCTCGTATATATCCTCCTTATAATGTTGCCATGCTCTCTTCCATGTGGCCCAGCCCCAGCTGCCTATCCGTGGACAGAAATACAAATCGTACGGGTAGTCGGACAGTATGTGGTCGGGAATTTTGACCGTGTAACCTGATATACCGAACACGCCTTGATTATTTTCATACTTTTTGAGACAAGTGTGCATAAAATCAAAGAAATATCGCTGTGGAACACAATCATCCTCCAGCAAAATCAGTCTGTCGTATTGTTCAAAAACATGATCAACAGCACTTACAATATTTCGCGCAAGTCCCAGATTTTCCGTGCGCTCGATTATTTTTGGCTTTGTCCAATCAATGCTGTGCACCAGATGCCTCGTCAAAGAAACTGCCTCTTGGTCTTCGTGGGATTTAGGAGCATCTGAAAATATGTAAATATTTTTGATGTTATGCTCTCTTAAGGCCTTTAGAACTTCAAGCGTGTGCTTGGGCCGATTGTAACATACTAATATTACTGGGATGTCTTTGGTAACGTACGTCTCAGGTTCACCTATATTCATCTCGGCTGTTTTTTTGCTTACATATTTTTGATGTACGAAGGTTGCCTCTTTCACCGTTCCACATTCATCTGTACGGTGGGCCAGTACATAGCCCATCCTTTGCAGGTGTTTGATGCATTTTTCTGTGTCATCAGCTGTAAAATCTGTGCAAAAGTGATGAAATTCTATGCATATCTGCGGTATGTCTAATTTACTTATAGAATTGAGAACCTCGTACTCAGCACCTTCGATATCCATTTTTAGCACAGATACATTCTTGTACTTATTCAAAATGTCCTCTATGCTTATTGATTCAGCTTCGTAAAAATTTGCTTCTGAAACACTTTTGTGAGATGGTGTAATTGACTCCGAAACATAGTTTGGATTTGTGTTTTTGTAAATTCTTATTTTCTTATTACTCTCAGAATATAGGGCCTTTTGTAGAAAATCGAAATGTTCATTTTTGTTGTTTTCTATGTATCTTCTTGCTTTTTCGGTTGGGTCTATTCCTATAATCCTACAGTTCTTTAAGTTAATTAATCCCAAATCAAACGAAATATCTTCACCAACACCTGCGGAAACAACTGTACTTCCAAAAGGAATCAGGTCCAAATCTACGGCCCAACCACCATATTCGGTCCCGATCTTTTGCAGTTTCAAATTATCAGCATTTTTTTCTGCGTGATGCTGGCGGGGACCTTCCGGCACTGGTTGTTCTGTACCGGGCAGGCGATGTTTTTCGATTTCGCTGCGAATTCCGAAAATATTTGAATTGTGTTTAAAGTTTAAGTATTTTTCCAATAGCTTGTATCTGTTTCTTTTCTCCCTCTTGGAATCATCTGTGGCAGCATCGTGATAGATTACCGTATCAGGCCAATAAATAATCTTGTTAAAAACGCCGTGCTTCTTTGTAATCCTGTATGTTAAATCGGAACCTTCGTGACCAAAGAGCAACGGGTCCATTCCTTCGAATGACAGAAAAACTTCTCTAAGAAATGCCGAATTTCCCTCCAGGTCGCAAAAAGTTGGAAAAGCGTCATTGCCGCGGTCATAACCTTCCGCATCTCTATTGGCTTCAGGGTTGTTCTTGGTCAGGGCTTTTCCTCGTAATCCGAATATATCGTATGTTTCGAAGGCGGTTTTTATTGAGTTGATATAATTGGAGGGCACCAGCGCATCATCGTCCAGAAAAGCGATTATTTTACCCTTCGCACAACAGGCCCCGATGTTCCTTCCTTCAGAGAGAATGAAATTGATTGGGCATTTGATATACTGGTCTACATATTGCCGAAGAACTTCAAAATCACTTCCCCCATTATCAACTACAATGACTTCAAAATTAGCATCATCCTGTTTTGACAGAGACTCAAGACAATATTTCAAGTCTTCGGTTCTATTATACGTAACTATTATTACTGAAACGTCTATGTCACCACTTTTGCCTGTTTTGTTTGATATCCTTGGGAACCTGGAATAATCTATCATCGACCTGTATTGTTGCATATACTCTATGGCGGTACTGAAATTTTTTCTGTTCAGTTCCTCTCCGGCCTTGATAAAGTAATCCAAAGCAGATTCTCCGGAACTCTTTTCGTTGATATCTTCGGATAATAATGTTTCTGAAGTCATTTTCGACTTTTGTACATTTTTGCGCTGCAGTGCTTCCTGGCGTGCAAGCTCGGCGTACTTATCCTGTTGTTCTTTTCTTGTAGCAGAAAGAGACTCCGGTGAAGACCTTGATAAATACAGGTATTCTCCGAGGTTCTGTATCTCTGCGACTTCAGATAATCGTAACCACAGGTCGTAGTCCTGACTATATTTATACTTTTCATCATACCCCCCAATCTTCACCAAAGGCTGTCTCCGCACCATTGCTGAACTGTGAAAAATGCTGTTTTCAGTGAGCAATTTCTTTTTGATTTCCTCGCACCCTGTTGGATGCACCCAATTATTAATGATTTTGCCGTTTGAATCGATCCTGGCACACCATGACCCTACAGCTGCGCAATTTGGATTTTCATCTAAAAATCTTACTTGCTTTTCGAATCTTTGAGGCAGAGAAATATCGTCCGCATCCATACGAGCGACATATTCGCCTCTACATAACTTTAACCCAATATTTAAGGATTTTGTTAAACCCTTGTTTTCCGAATTTCTGTAAATAGAGGTTCTTGAGTCCTTCATATTGAGGAGTATATCGGAAGTCTTATCGGTGCTTCCATCATCAACTATTACCACCTCAAAGTCTTGGTATGTCTGGTTGTATATGCTTTTTAGCGCTTGTTCGATAAATTTTTCACAATCATAAACGGAAAGTAATACGCTTACTTTAGGTTTAATGGTCATGTCTTTGTTCTTTTCGTCATCAGGTATGTACGCGTTCCAGTTGTCACGATAGTAATATTTAACTCTACTGTTGTGTCCCTGTAGATAAACCAATCCTCTGTCGTCAATATATTCATATAGTCTGTTGTTCAGTACAATGCGATATAAGTTGCTGTCAGGTATGCCTACAAATACATTGTTCCAAACCACATCAGGCTTTATTTGCTTTAATAGTTCACTTGTTCTTCGGCTGTCCGACTCCGTCTCGCCCGGGACTCCAACAATTACACTTGCTGCGGCCTTTACGTTGAATTCATGACACCATTGAAAGACATCTCTAATTTGTCCCACAGTAATATCCTTCTGCAGGAAATCCAGTATTCGTTGTGAACCGCTTTCTACACCGAAATAGAATCCCTTTGCACCAGCTCGGGCCATTAATTCTATAATGTCCCTGCTGAGATTAGAAACTCTTGATTCACAAGCCCAGGGTATTTTTATCCCTTTTTCGAGAAGTAAATTGCAAAATTTTCTTAATCTTTCCTTGTTAAGGGTAAAATTGTCCTCCCGAAAATAGATCCCTTTAGCTCCATAATGTCTCACGAGATACTCAATATCAGAGACAATTCGTTCAGCACTGAAATGTGTATATCTCTTGCCCCAGATGGAACCGACCGAGCAAAATTGGCATTTGAAGGGGCAGCCACGACTGGTGTTCATTGTGAACACAGGCTGGTCTTCAAAAAACCTTACATTCCAATTGTAGGGTAACTTGACAAAATAATCCCAGGCGGGCATTGGGAGCACATCTAAATTTTCTATTCGAGGATAACTTACGAGCCTCTGAGTTACCTTGCCTTCTACAATATCGAGAATTGCCTGTTCACCCTCTCCCTGCACGACATAATCAACAAAGTCAGGGATGGTATTCACAGCTACCGTAGTATGGGGGCCTCCTACGACTATCTTTCCGTTCCATTTATTCGTTTGCCTTAAGTGCTCGAGTTTGTGCATCATTCGTAGAGTATCGCGGAAGCAAATTGTATTAGCATAAATGCCTATATAATCTATTTCGTTTTCCCGAAGATAGTCTGTCTCAAGGAAGTTGCTTGGCTGCAGGTAGTTATCTATGAAAAAGACCTTGTGACCGGCGTTGCGCAACGAAGAAATCAGGAATCCAATTCCTATGGGTGGTCTTTTTTCGCCTGTGGAAAAAGGCGACTGTGTTGGAGCTGCAGACGTCGTAAGTAGGATTCGTTTTTCCCCTCCGACAGAATGGGATGTATTAACAGGTTTAATTGCCTTTTTTCCCTGAGATAAAGGTATACAACTTTTATTTTGCTGCCCCAATTGGATTTTGTTTACTTCATCAAATACCCCTTTTAATCTTTTTACCCAAGTGTGTTCTCTCAACGCCCTTTGGTAACCGCTGTTTGCTATTTCCATTCGCTTATCATTATGCTTCAGATAATACGAAATCTTTTCAACGGCTTCGGTAATACTCTTGAAGCATTCTATTTCCTTGCCTATTTCATAATATTCTTCGATTCCATCAACATATTCTGTTAATAAGAACCCGCTGCACATTGGAACTTCGAAAACTCTACCTTTTATCTGCTTAATATCATCGTTTGAGGAGCTACCACTAAAGTTGAGATTGATTTTGCTGGCATTAAATATCTTGATTATGTCATTAAATTCCAAAAACTTTCCAAATCGTCTTCCAAATACGGCAACTGGCACACCACTATTTCTAAGATAAAGCAGATTTTCCTGCCGCTTTCCATAATTCTGTCCTACGAAACTAACCTCATATACAAACTCAGAGTCGATTTTTTGGTAATAATCCTGATTTGATGCCCATTGAGACCTTATAACGTTAAGACCTGACTTCATATATTTCTCAACCGAGTTCTTATCAGTAGTCACTGAACAGAAAACGTGTTTGGCTATTATTTTTGAATAATTTTCAAATCGCCAATGGTCATCGGAAAACCAGGCAACTACTTTTGTTCCTAAAGCATTAATAGTGTCCAGAGTTTCCAGCTTTACTTGATCCTGATAGGTGTGAAACAGAACATAATCCGGCCTTTCTTTTCTTATTATTTCGATGATTTCTGCATTCATCGATTCTTTTCCAATTTGTTTGATTTTTTCAATGTAGTTATAATTGATTACACTTGAAAAAATCTGTTTAAGAGGTTCATAGAAGTTAATATTGCAGTCGTAGTTAATACAACCTACGGTCAGGAACAGTATTTTTTTGCACCAGAGATTCCAATCAAATCCATTATCATACGACTCATCAACAAACAAATCCGTTTTTCCCCCTATTTCCATTGCATATTTCCTCACTAATTGGACATCCTTTATTCTTATTTCTTCCGGAATCGCAGTATTATTAATGGAGTGAACACCTCTGTTTTTTGTAGCCTCCACGTGATAGCCAACAGTAAATTGGTCAATAAAGCATTTTTCTTCAAGGGCGAACAAATAACGGGGAAGCCATTCCCCAAATAAGTGCCGAATAAACTCAACATTGTTCCCATGAAGATGTTGATGCTGTGGTAGCGTCCATTGGACCCGTGCACATTCCTGAGCAAGTAGTTTAAAAAATCCACCATTTGGCGAAATTTCCTTGAGTTGCAATCCAAACTTTGGGAAAAAATGTCTATACCATTGTGGTGATAAACCGCCATAGTAATGATAAGGCAACTGATGTAAGCCGGAACCAAGTGGGGCCGTTACGAAAATACTTCCACCACGCTTCAGTATTCTCGCCATTTCTCGCAAAGCTTCTATGGGTTCAGGAACATGTTCCAAAATTTCAGTGCAAATAATTACGTCAAATGATTCATCTGGCACAGGAATGTTGGTGATGTCAGATACATAATCTATTTGCCCATACTCGGTCGTATTATCCTTCTTTATCCCTTTATATTTTTTGAAATCATGCGTCTTGTAATCACAATGCGCGAAAAATGAACGGTAAGGGCAGGTTCCCGCACCGACATCTAATACTCGCGAGCCAGCTGGAACGGTTCTGGCTTTTGCCTGGACCCACCGATTTCGTGATCTTTGGTTGAAGCCATGGATCTCATTAAGCGGGAGTTGGCTACTATTCTGGGAAAGTATGATTGGAGCTGCCGAAACAGAAGAAACATCCGGAGGCTGAGTATTAGATGGCGAAGCGACAAGATCACCTGCCAGGACGGCATGGAGTTGGTTTTTCCAAACATTCCACTTTGACTTCTCTTCTAAACAAACCGTACTTTCCCACAGCAATTTCTCCGCCACTTTTAGCTGCTCCTGTAAGGGAATACATTTGGATTTTATGGCAACAACTTTCACGTTTGATAAATAGGGTTCCTTGGACCAAGAGGTTGATAACATTTCCACTACCCTAAACCCTAATGCTTTGAGTGTGTGTTCAAACCTCTCAGCAAACCAATGGTTAACATGATAGCCCCAGCTAGCTGTCTGATCTCCAGCCAAATGGCGAACAACTCCCATTTTAATTTTCCATGAGGCGTCTGAGACCAGCGTCTTTGCGCTGCCTATTAAATCTGGTGTTTCGATATGAAGTCGACCGCCAGTTTTTAACCACTTGTGCCACTTAATCAGCATGGCAAGTGCTGTGATCCTGTTGAAGTGCTCAAAAACATGATGGAGCCGAACCTCATCGACCGATTCAGAAGGAAAGTCTAGGCTTTTTATATCAGCGTAAATATCCGCCTTTACTCGTATTAGATTATGTTCAGATGGTGGATAATCAATATTTATGTAACCATCGAAATGCTGTTCACCGCAGCCAAGATGGAGCCGAAGAGCCTTCCCCTCTTCCCACAATCCAAAACTTTTAAGCTGCTGCGATACATCAACGTCATTATTAATTGCCTTAAAACAGTTGTTTCTTAACCCCAACATTGGATTTGGCCCTTGTTCTACTTATCAACATACCCCAATTGTTTGCTTGCAATCATCGGTTTTTATGTTATGTTCTTTCAAAGTTCTGATATTCTTATCACGACAGTAATGAACAATCATATGCTTAGCTAAAATCGGTGTAGCGATTATAACATCTTCAAAAATCACGATATATCTAATCTCATCACTTGAACTAAGGGCACCTATTACTAAGCAAATGTTAGGCCATTGTTCTATTGGATGAGGTTCTGGTGGGGGAGACAAAAAATATCGTGCGTCGTCAATAAGAATAAAATGCTCGTATTCAGAGCTGTTTATTATCTCAATTTCTTCAATCAGCGGACATTGGTTATTCACCCCATATGTTGTATTCCCGCTCCAGTGACCGTCAAGCCAGAAGATGCTTGGCCCATCAAGTTTAGCAATTACACCTCTTAATTTTTCTCGACTGTCCCCATATATGAACTCAATGTTCTTAACATGGTGGTATTTCTCAGTAACCTCTTTGTAAAGACTTTCGGAAGCTTCTATCGTTATTACATAGTCGAAAATTCTACTGGCCCAGTATGCCGTGTTGCCTTTATATGTTCCAGTCTCAACAAAGTTGGAGATGCTAAAGATGTATCTTAGTTTGTTGATAAGTTCACTTGGTGGACCAACATTCGTAAAATTTACTATTCCCACAACAATGTTCCTTCAAGGCTGAAATAAGCATCTAATATTGTGATCAAATTCTTTCAAGTTATCCTGTTTATCCGTTTTAGATAGACTTGTTTTGAGATTTGTTTTACGCCATAGTTTTTCACAGAATCTTCTACTCAAGCTTTCTCTTTACTCAAATATTGCTGCGATAGGTCTCGATGGTTTTTTTGCCCTTACGGACCCGGCTTAGCTCTTCAGCAGTCTCGACTTGCTGAGTTGTAAGGGCAAGACATAGGTCCTGGTATAATTTTCGCAACTGCTCGTGCTGACTTTTATATTCAGACGATTCAAGGACCCCCGACCGGGCGATTTTCCCCACAAGAGAGCTGGCTTGCTTGCTTAAGACCTCAATTTCATTGATGTTGCTCTGACGGGCCAGCTCTATTTGCTTTTCCAACAGGCTTTGCAGCTCGTTCAGCAGGTGTATCTGTCCATCTGGAATAATCTCAATACTATCGGCGCTCATTACACTCGAGCTCCTGTTTGGATTCCTTGTTTTACCTGAGCCAAACTATGTTCGACTTCTTCCAGAAGATTAGCTGCGTCTGTGTGGCTCTTG
>Ga0209977_10001482_pt1 | contig 10298 bp, 8 predicted proteins | sample SumtaG_2_FD_183113 | JGI IMG/M metagenome (GOLD analysis project Ga0209977, IMG submission 183113) | Deep subsurface microbial communities from Indian Ocean to uncover new lineages of life (NeLLi) - Sumatra_00607 metaG (SPAdes) (version 2) | ecosystem: Environmental > Aquatic > Marine > Oceanic... | reverse complement strand
TCTCCCCTGGTTTGAAGGAGAGCTTTCTTACATTCCATAATTCCAGCTCCAGACTGGTCTCTTAGCTTCTTTACGATGACTATTGAAATTTCCAATCCTCCCTCCGTTCTTTATCCCTCATCTGGTGTGAAAATAAGAGGCTCCTCGGTTTCTACAGCCTCAATCTTCTCCAATTCCTCCACCCCCCCCTCTGCCACTGGAATCGCTGCCTCTCCAGTTTTACCTTCAATAACTGCATCAGCAATTTTGCTGCATATTAATTTAATTGTTTTAACGGCGTCATCGTTAGCTGGAATTGGGCAATCTATATCATCAGGGTTACAATTAGTATCTACCATAGCTACCACTGGTACTCCAACACGTTTGGCTTCAGCTAGAGCAATCCTTTCTTTAGTGGGGTCAACAATGAATAGGGCATCGGGTAGGCTAGTCATCTCTTTAAAACCGCCCATCAATCGGTTAAGGCGCAAGATTTCCTCCCCAAGTTTCAAAGCCTCCTTTTTAGGCAGGCGAGCAAAGTCCCCCCTAGTTTGCTGGTCTTCTAAGCGGACTAGATAGTCTATACGGAGTTGGATAGTGGCGAAATTAGTCAGTACCCCTCCTATCCAGCGTTGATTGACATAATACATACCGCAGCGCTTGGTTTCTTCTTCCACAATCGCTTGAGCCTGCTTTTTAGTGCCGACAAAAAGAATATTGCCCCCTTCAGCTACTACTTGCCGAATAAAATCGTAAGCCCTGTCTAACATGTCAGCAGTTTGTTCCAAGTCAATAATATGGATGCCGTTGCGCTTGGTAAAGATGTATTTCTTCATACGAGGATGCCAGCGACTGGTCTGATGCCCAAAATGAGCCCCGGCTCCCAAGAGTTGCTTAACCGTAATGGTATCTGGCAAACCTAACCCCCCTTCTCAATTAAACTGACGCCTATGGTTAGTTTAACAGTATAGCATACCTTTTATAATACGGCAACGGTTTTCAATATTACATAATGTTAATAATACTTTACTAAAGTCATTTATCAACCTTACTCTACTTTTTCTTGACAAAAATCGGAAAAGCTTTATCATAAAGCTATCAGTAGGGAAGTCAGCGGAAATATAAGGAGCCAGGAATGCAAATCAGGAAAACATATAAAGACTTGAAACCTGAGTTACTCTATGATGAGGTGAGGGATTTTATTCTAAAGCAAGGGACGATTATTGATGAGGCAAAGATGGAAACGTACTCCCTGCCAAGTAACTCATCATCGTTTATTTCTCGTGGCATATTGACCTTCAAGATATCGGGCAAGCCAGGCGAGGCTGAAAAAGAATGCGCCAGAGCACATATCGTTGGCTCAGCTATAGGCGACACAAAACTAATGCTTGACATAGATGAAAAGCTCTTTTCCCAGCAGAAGGTCTCTGCTTTGCAGAATGACCTAGACTTTATTTTTGAGTCCTACGAAATAAAGCGCCGCTAATAACCTCCTCCTTCATAGCGGGCAACATGGCAATTATAGCTCTTATTTTTCCGCTATTTCTTTTTAGCTACACTAGTAAAAAATCAGTAACTTCCATTTGAAAAGGCCTTGACAAGATAGCAGGGGTGTAATAAAATGTTTGCGGTAATTAATTACCGCATTTTATTAATATTAAGGGGTTGATATCAGATGCCAACTATACGAATCATCCCTTGCCTTGATGTCAAAGAGGGCAGAGTGGTTAAAGGGGTAAAGTTTGTAAACCTTAGGGATGCTCGAGACCCGGTAGAAGCGGCGAAGGCCTATTGCCGAGAGGGAGCCGATGAACTTGTCTTTCTTGATATCTTTGCCAGTGTAGAAAACAGGGGGACAAGACTGGAATGGGTAAAAAGAGTCTGTGAGGTGGTCACCGTTCCCTTCGCCGTAGGTGGTGGCATAGCCAGTATCGAAGACATGAAAACGTTGTTTGACCTTGGCGTGAACAAGGTATCTATAAATACCGCCGCGGTCAGAGACCCCGGGCTTATAACCAAGGCGGCTAAGGAATTTGGCAAGAGCAGACTAGTGGTGGCTATTGACGGGAAGAAAAATCCGGCGGGGAGCGGATTGCCCAGATTAGAAGTGGTAGTAAAGAGCGGAAATGAGGCTACCGGAATAGAAATTGTTGACTGGGCAAAGAAGGTGGAAGAGATGGGAGCCGGTGAAATTTTACTTACCAGCAAGGATGCTGACGGCACCAAGGAAGGGTATGATTTGGAGATGACCGGAGCCGTAGCCGAGGCGGTTAGTATTCCAGTCACTGCTTCCGGAGGGGCAGGGAGGTTAGAGCACCTTTATGAAGCCGTGGTAACCGGTAAAGCATCGGCAGTTTTAGCTGCTTCCATCTTTCATTTTGGTGAAATATCCATCCCCGAAGCCAAAAGATACCTAAAGGAGAGGGGAATACCAGTAAAAATATAAAACCTTATAGAAGGAGTATATTATGGACAAAAAACCGACTTTATTTGAGATGGCTCAAGCCCAGCTAGATGAAGCAGCTAGTATAATAAACCTGGAGCCTAGCGTTCATGCCATTCTCAGAGAACCTATGAAGGAGTTTCACGTATCTATACCAGTGAAGATGGATGACGGGCAGACCAAGGTTTTCCAGGGATTCAGGGTTCAACATAACAATGCCCGTGGACCCTTTAAGGGGGGTATCAGGTTTCATCCTGAAGAGACAATTGACGTCGTTAAAGCCTTAGCTGCCTGGATGACCTGGAAATGTGCGGTGGTAGATATTCCCCTTGGTGGTGGCAAGGGTGGCGTTATTTGTAATCCTAAAGAGATGTCGGATGGTGAGCTGGAAAGGTTAAGTCGTGGCTATATAGATGCGATATGGGAGTTTATTGGTCCGGATAGAGACATCCCGGCACCAGATGTATATACCAACCCCCAGATAATGGGATGGATGATGGACGAGTATTCAAAATTTAAAGGATGTGGTATTCCAGGGGTGATAACCGGAAAGCCTTTGAGTATAGGTGGTTCACCGGGTCGCGATGATGCCACGGCTCGTGGCGGAGTATATACCCTAATTGAAGCCGCCAAGCATTTAGACTTTGATTTGCCAGCAGCAACGGTAGCGATTCAAGGCTATGGCAATGCTGGCTCATATGCAGCTATCTTGCTAAATGATATTGCCGGTGCTAAAATTGTAGCTGTTAGTGACTCTAAAAGTGGCATCTATAATAAGCAGGGCTTAGACCCGCATAAGGTTTTGCGGCATAAAATGGAAACTGGCTCAGTGATAAACTTTCCTCAGACGGAAAACATCAGTGATAGTGAACTAATGGAACTAAAGGTTGACATATTAGGCCCGGCAGGGTTAGAGACGGTGATAACCAAGGAAAATGCCCCCAAAATCAAGGCAAAGATAGTAGCTGAATTAGCCAACGGCCCAACTACCCCTGAGGCAGATGAAGTGTTATACCAGAATGGAGTATTTGTCATCCCCGATCTTCTATGTAATGCCGGAGGTGTCACCGTTTCCTATTTTGAATGGATTCAAAACTTAAACAGACTTTATTGGGATGAGGAAGAGGTTCACCAGCGACTCAGTGAAAAAATGACCAAAGCATTCCAGGCTGTTTTGGCTGAATCTTTGAAGCGTAAGGTTAATATGAGAGCAGCCGCTTATATTGTTGCTGTAGTCCGCGTGGCCGAAGCGATGAAACTTCGTGGTTGGGTATAATATAAAAACGTTAAAAAGGAGGCATAGTCAATGGTGAAAAGAAGCAAGGGGGAAGCCAAAGAGTATGTCCTCAAGAAGACCAAGGAGCGTGGTGTGAAGTTCATCAGGCTGTGGTTCACCGATATCCTCGGTTTCCTAAAGAGCTTTGCCATCACTGTAGAGGAGCTGGAAGGTGCTCTGGAGGATGGAATGGGATTTGATGGCTCCGCAATTGAAGGGTTTGCCCGTATCGATGAGAGTGATATGTTAGCTCTGCCTGACCCAAACACCTTTCGGGTCATTCCCTGGGGAACGAGAGAGCCGGCGGTGGCTAGGATGTTCTGTGATATTGTGAGACCTGGTGGTCAACCTTTTGAAGGCGACCCGAGGTATGTTCTAAAGAAAAACTTGAAGCGGGCAGCCGACCTGGGCTACACCTTATATGTAGGACCGGAGCTGGAGTACTTCTACTTCCGAGACTCCAGTGGAACTGAGCCTCTGGACCAGGGAGGCTACTTTGATATGACCTCCCTGGACGCCGCCACTGACCTGAGGAAAGAAACGGTTCTTACCCTGGAGGAGATAGGTATCGGTGTTGAATATTCTCACCATGAGGGTGCTGCCAGCCAGCACGAAATAGACATGAGATACACTGATGCCCTGACCATGGCCGACAACGTGATGACCTACCGCTTGGTGGTTAAAGAAGTAGCTCTGAAGCATGGGGTCTATGCTACCTTCATGCCCAAACCAGTTTTCGGCACCAATGGCAGCGGCATGCATGTGCACCAGTCACTCTTCAAGGGTGAGCGGAACGCCTTCTTTGACAAAGATGATAAGTATTACCTTTCCAAGGTAGCCAAGAGCTATATCGCTGGGCTGCTGAAGCATGCATCTGAAATCACCTCCATCACCAGCCAGTGGGTCAATTCCTATAAGCGATTAGTCCCCGGCTACGAGGCGCCGGTGTATCTTTCCTGGGCACGGCGAAACCGGGCTGACCTGGTCAGGGTTCCAGAGTATAAGCTGGGTAAGGAAAACGCCACCAGAGTAGAGTTCAGGTCACCTGACCCCGCCTGCAATCCCTATCTTGCCTTCAGCGTGATGCTGGCGGCTGGACTGGAAGGCATTGAGAAGGGATACGAAGTTCCCGCTCCTGTAGAAGAAAACGTGTATGAGATGAGCGAGGAGGAAAGGAAGAGAAGGAAGATAGGCACCCTGCCTGGCAACCTCTGGGAGGCTATCCAACTCACTAAAAAGAGCGAGGTCGTACGCAAAGCCCTTGGCGACCACGTGTTCCATACCTTCATTAAAAATAAGGAAATCGAGTGGGACCAGTACCGGTCTCAAGTGACCGACTATGAACTCAAGAGATACCTACCGATATTGTGAGTCGAATGTTCGCCTCATTCAGGGGAGTTAGCATGCGCCGGCGGCAAACTAGCAGGGTCAAGATTTAGCGAGTTAGGAGAGGTCGTATGGTACGAGGTGCTAGCTCCGAAGCCGAAAGGAAGATAGTATCCATCCTCAAGGTCTTGAGTGAGTCCTCCGAGCCGTTAGGGTCAATTACAATTGCCCGGGAACTTGAGCGCCATGGAGTCTTTTTGAGTGAGAGAGCGGTTAGATATCACCTAAAAGTAACCGATGAGCGAGGTTATACCCAACCGCTGGGTCGTGACGGCAGGCTGCTCACTCCACAAGGGCTTGAGGAACTCAAGATAGCACTAGCCCCAGAACAGGTTGGTTTCATCCTTGAGAAGCTTGAACTGCTGGCTTTCATGACCACCTTTAATCCCCAAAAACGAACTGGTCAACTTCCCATAAATACTTCGCTTATAGATAAGGACAGGTTCAAAGAAGCACTGACAGCAATGAGTAAAGCCTTCAAAGCTGGAATTTGTGTTAGCGAACTGGTAGCCACCGCGTCTGAAGAAGAAAAACTTGGTTCCGTAGTTGTGCCCAAAGGGAAAATTGGCTTGGCTACAGTTTGTGGCGTAGTCATAAATGGGGTATTGCTAAAGTCAGGTATTCCTATCGAATCTAGATTTGGCGGGGTGCTTGAAGTTAGAGACTCAAAACCGAGACGGTTTGTCGCTATAATCAACTATGCCGGCACATCCCTTGACCCTTCTGAGCAATATATCCGTGCCAGGATGACAAGTGTCAGCGAAGTTGCTGAAACCGGAAACGGCAAGATATTAGCTAATTTCCGTGAAATACCAGCTCCGTCAAGAGCCATTGTTGAGGAGAAAGTGGATATGCTTAAAGAGGCTGGCATCGGTGGAGTCTATGCCCTGGGCAATACTAGCGAGCCAATTTGTCAAATTACAGTAGACCTGAATCGAGTCGGCATAGTGTTACTCGGTGGGCTGAACCCGGTGGCAGCCGCCGTTGAGGCGGGGATTGAGGTTGAAAGCATAGCTGAAAGTGGGCTGATTGACTATCAGCAGCTTAAGAGCTTTTGGCAACTCTAGGAAAAACAAAGCCTCAAAAAAACGCCCGCCTTTTGAAGCGGGCGTTTGAATTCATGGAGTCCCTGGAGGGATTCGAACCCTCGACCCGCTGCTTAGAAGGCAGCTGCTCTGTCCAACTGAGCTACAGGGACAAGCTGTTTACTACTCAAATGTAGCACGAGCTAAAGTAGCGGTCAAGACGATAAGCTTTTCATTTAGTCAGTTTGACTAACCTGTTTTAGATGTCTATAAATATAAAAGGCAACAAGGACAATGATTAGAACACCGATGAGTGGGTCAAAGGGGCGCATGACAGTTCGTATCTGTTCCCAGTGCTCACCTAACCGGTAACCCCCATAGGCCAGTCCAACACTCCAGAGGAAAGAGCCGAGAAAGGTATAGATTAAGAACTTGACGAAGTGCATTCTGGCTATCCCGGCAGGGAGACTAATAAAGGTGCGCACCACGGGTAGCAGCCGGGAGGCAAAGATTGCCCAGCTACCATGCTTATTAAACCATCGGTCAGCCAGGTCGAGGTCGTGACGAGATATAAGAATGTACTTTCCGTATTTTTCTAAAAAGGGACGACCACCCCTCATACCCACACCATAGGCAATAGCCGAGCCAATAGTATTTCCTAGAGCTCCATAGACACCGGCTACCAGCGTATATATAGCCGATAGAGACTCTTCTTTAATAAGCATCCAGCCGGCAAGAGGCATTATTAGCTCACTGGGTAAGGGAATACAGGCACTCTCTATAGCCATGAGTGCCACCACCCCCGGCCATTGTATCAGGCCGTAGGTTTGGCTTATAAAATACAGTAACTCTTGCTCCAGTGATGACACTTCTCGGCAGTGTATCAAATAGACACTATTAGCGTCAAGCTAATTTTGAAAATGTTCCGCATCCCTTTTATAGGTTGACAATCATTTACCACATTGCTAGTATGAGGATACCTTTTTAAGCATGGTTAGTAACTAGGCAGACAATGTCAAGATTATTAGACAAAGTAGATAACCCCGCGGATTTAAAAAGGTTGACCCATCTACAGCTTAGGCAATTAGCTTCCGAGATAAGAGAGGAGCTGGTAGCCAGAGTAACTGCTAACGGAGGCCATTTAGCTTCCAACCTGGGCGTAGTTGAACTCACCATAGCTTTACATCGGATATTTGATAGCCCACAAGATAAGATTATCTGGGACGTGGGACATCAAAGCTATGTCCATAAGCTACTTACCGGTAGAAGAGACCGTTTTGCTACTCTCCGCCAATACAGAGGGATATCCGGCTTTACCTGCCGTAGTGAGAGTCAGCATGACCCGTTTGGTGCTGGTCACGCCAGCACTTCAGTCTCTGCCGCTCTTGGTATGGCTACTGCCCGTGACCTTGTCGGTGATAACTACCATGTAATTGCGGTAATTGGCGATGGCGCTATAACTGGCGGAATGGCTCTTGAAGCGCTTAATCAGGCAGGACATCTAGGCTCCAAGCTTACCGTAGTTCTAAATGATAACGGGATGTCAATTTCGCCTAGTGTTGGCGCCTTAGCCAAGCTGCTAGGCAAAGTGCGGTTTGACCCCCGTTACCGCAGAGCCAAGGAGAGGAGCAGACGGGTACTTAGTGCTCTTCCGTGGGGAAGCAAACTCTGGCAATTAAGCCAATGGATTCAGAGTGGACTTAAAGGCTTGGTTATGCCATCAACGCTCTGGGAAGAACTCGGCTTTACCTATTTAGGACCTATTGACGGGCACAATATTTCCGACCTTGAAACTGCCCTTGCCCAGGCAAGAGATTATTATCTCAAGCCAACTTTTATTCATGTTGTAACCACCAAAGGCAAAGGCCATCTTCCTGCGGAGAGTGACGCTGTTTATTTCCATGGTGTGGCCGCTAAAGAAGATAGAGGCGCCAAAAAAATACCAACTTACAGCGAGGTATTTGCCCAGACTGTGCTTCGCCTGGCTCGTGAAAATCCAAGACTGGTGGCAATCACCCCGGCTATGCCAGAAGGGAATTGTCTGAGCATTTTTGAGGCTGAGTTTCCTCAGCGCATGTTTGATGTGGGCATCTGTGAGCAACACGCGGTTACCTTTGCCGCTGGACTGGCCACCCAAGGTTTTATACCTATTGTGGCTATATACTCTACCTTTCTGCAGCGCGCTTTTGACCAGATCATACACGATGTTTGCCTCCAGGACCTGCCGGTGGTTTTTGCTATCGACCGAGGCGGCATCGTTGGTGATGATGGTAAAACACATCAAGGAACCTTTGACATCTCTTACCTGACATTAATTCCTAATCTGATTGTATCTGCGCCCAAGGATGAGAATGAGCTTCAGCACTTGCTTTATACCGCAGTGAAGTCACGCCATCCTATGGCGGTTAGATACCCGCGTAATCCCGGGCTAGGCGTAGAATTAGATACAGAGCTACATGAAATCCCCATAGGCAGGGGGGAAACAATAAGGTATGGAGAGGATGTAACTATATTAGCCATAGGCGCTACAGTAGCTCCTGCTCTTGAAGCTGCCACAGAGCTAGCTTCAAATGGAATTGAAGCTACTGTAGTTAACGCCCGCTTTGCTAAGCCACTGGACTCTGAACTTATAGTAGGCTTGGCTAATTCAATTAAGCGCATAGTTACCGTTGAGGAGAACGCCATCATTGGTGGCTTTGGCAATAGTGTAGTCGACCTTCTTCAAAAATCAGGTAGGTCTGATGTCCAGGTAAAGAGCATCGGCATCCCTGACGAGTTTGTAGAGCACGGTACTCAAGCTATTCTTCGTGCCAAATATAGCCTTGACGCTAAAGGGATAGCCCGGCAGGTTCTAACCTTATTTCCTGACCTTGCAGCTAAGTCTTTGTTAATGGTCAAGGGTAAGGCAGAGACTACTTCACTTTGAATAGGAGGTTATTTATCAAGGCAAGCATAGAGAGACAAAGCCCTTTCATAAGTCTATCTCCCCTCTTAACTTGGAGGAAAAGGTAGGGGGGTGAGGTCAATAAGCAAACTTATAATGTGTCCAATGAATAAGATGACACTCAGGGACATAGAAGTCAGTAGCAAAAGGGTTTTGGTCCGGGTTGACTTCAATGTTCCCTTAGATGAAAAAACCGGGGAAATACTCGATGATAGCCGCATCCGAGCGACATTGCCCACTATTGAATATCTTGCTGAGCGGAAAGCAAGGGTTATCCTGATCTCCCACCTGGGTCGACCTGATGGAAAGATAGTTGATGAATTGCGGCTGACCATCCTTGCCCAGCGCCTGTCACAGATTTTAGGCCAGCAGGTAGGGGTTGCCACGAATTGTACCGGCCCTGAAGTGGAGAAGTCGGTAGCCGCCCTGAGGAGAGGCGATGTTTTGTTTCTGGAAAACCTGCGCTTTCACTCCGATGAAGAAACCGGCAGCGCTTCCTTTGCTCAAGCCCTAGCCCGCTTGGGTGACGTATTCGTTAATGACGCCTTCGGTACCTCTCATCGGGCGCATGCTTCCATAGCCGGCATTGCCCATTATCTCCCGGCAGTAGCCGGCCTACTGCTGGAAAAAGAGATTAAAACCCTGGGTAACATCTTAGAGAGCCCAGCTCACCCCCTTAGCTCACTTCTCGGCGGCGCCAAGGTAAGTGACAAGATTGGCATGTTAGAAAATATTATGGGTAAGGTAGACTCTCTGCTAATTGGTGGCGGTATGGCAGCTACCTTCCTGAAAGCTAAATCCTATGAGATAGGGCAGTCCTTAATTGAGGCAGACAGGCTGGGTACCGCCATGGATTTGATAGGGAAGGCAACCAGGAACGGGGTGCGCTTACTACTACCGGTTGATGTTGTTGTTGCTGATGAAATTACTACTGAGGCTAAAGTCGAGATTGTATCTGTAGAAAATATCCCCAGGGATAAAATGATTGTAGATATAGGCCCCCAGACTATTAGCAACTTCAGCGTAGAATTACAGGGTTGCAAAACGGTCTTCTGGAATGGGCCGGTAGGTATATGCGAGATACACCACTTTGCCGAGGGAACACAGGCTATGGCCAGGCTCTTGGCTGACCTTGATGCGACTATTATTATTGGCGGGGGCTCTACGGCTGAGGTGGTAAATGAGATGGGATTAGCCGATAAGATGTCCTTTGTCTCCACCGGCGGTGGCGCTTCACTCAGATTT
>Ga0209977_10001480_pt1 | contig 10307 bp, 9 predicted proteins | sample SumtaG_2_FD_183113 | JGI IMG/M metagenome (GOLD analysis project Ga0209977, IMG submission 183113) | Deep subsurface microbial communities from Indian Ocean to uncover new lineages of life (NeLLi) - Sumatra_00607 metaG (SPAdes) (version 2) | ecosystem: Environmental > Aquatic > Marine > Oceanic... | reverse complement strand
TGATAGTAGGAATATAGCCTGATGTCGTTATTTGAGATGCCCGCTACATCGGCCGGCAGCTGGGACCTGCGCATGAATAGCTGGAAGGCGTCTAACCGCCGCCGGTAGCTCTCAACCGTCAGAGGGTGACTTCCTTTCTACCTTACATGAAATCAGGTAGAATTTCACCAGGTGCGACAGGTCTTTTGATAAAAGATTGTGCTCTAGGCCAGATAGGCTTCCTATCTGGGTTTTGTTGATAAGACTGTGCTCTACAACCATCCTTGTCGGGATGGGAAAGCCATTTTAGCTTCAAAGTGGGCCATTCTGGGCTCGAACCAGAGACCTCAGTCTTATCAGGACTGCGCTCTAACCAACTGAGCTAATGGCCCCCCAACCAAAAAACTAATCTTTTGGTTCTCTCTTTATTGCTCCAGCTATCTCACTCAAGTCCTTTTGTATATCAACAAACAGGTGAATAAACTTTGAGGTAGCCAGCAACATCAAAGTGCAGATGGCAGTAACCAGTAAGCCTCCCAACAGGAAGCTGATGGAGGTGGGAAGAGTGGTAGCTATAATACCCAAACGAATAGAACTCAGGACACCGATTGCCACCACTACCCAAGCTAAAACCTTAACACAAGAGGCAATTAGAATCAAGGATCGGTATTTCATCTCAATTCCTGGTTAAAAACAGACCTTAACCACTGAATAGCGGAAGGAAGGACTTACTACTCCGATAAGTCGGAGACCGACCTAGGAGATAAAAGGCTAGGCCTTTACTCTCTCCCTAGAAAGGAGGTGATCCAGCCGCAGCTTCCGCTACGGCTACCTTGTTACGACTTCGTCCCAATCATCAACCTCACCCTCGGCGACTGCCCCTCCAGAAAACTGGAGTTAGCCCATCGACTTCAGGTGTTGCCGACTTTCATGACGTGACGGGCGGTGTGTACAAGGCCCGGGAACGTATTCACCGCACCGTGCTGATATGCGGTTACTAGCAACTCCGACTTCATGCAGGCGAATTTCAGCCTGCAATCCGAACTGAGGATGGCTTTTAGGATTAGCTCCGAATCACTCCATTGCAACCTATTGTACCACCCATTGTAGCGTGTGTGTAGCCCAAGGCATAAGGGCCGTGCTGACTTGACGTCATCCCCACCTTCCTCCCCGTTATGCGGGGCAGTCTCGCCAGAGAAATTAACTGGCAACAGGGGTTGCGCTCGTTACGGGACTTAACCCAACACCTCACGGCACGAGCTGACGACAGCCATGCAGCACCTGTGACGACTCCTGACTCAACAGGTCGCTCACCTTTCGGATCACTACTTTCGCCATGTCAAGCCTTGGTAAGGTTCTTCGCGTTGCATCGAATTAAACCACACGCTCCGCTGCTTGTGCGGGCCCCCGTCAATTCCTTTGAGTTTTAGTCTTGCGACCGTAATCCCCAGGCGGGACACTTAATGCGTTAGCTTCGGCACGGAGAGGGTCGATACTCCCCATACCAAGTGTCCATCGTTTACGGCGTGGACTACCAGGGTATCTAATCCTGTTTGCTCCCCACGCTTACGGGCCTCAGCGTCAGTAGTAGCCCAGGAGGCCGCCTTCGCCACTGGTGTTCCTCCCGATATCTACGCATTTCACCACTACACCGGGAATTCCACCTCCCTCTGCTACCCTCTAGCCTAACAGTATCGAATGGTCCCTCCCAGTTGAGCCGGGAGATTTTACATCCGACTTGAAAGACCGCCTACGCCCTCTTTACGCCCAATAAATCCGGACAACGCTTGCCTCCTACGTATTACCGCGGCTGCTGGCACGTAGTTAGCCGAGACTTATTCCTCAGGTACCGTCATTATTCTTCCCTGAGAAAAGAGGTTTACAACCCGAAGGCCTTCATCCCTCACGCGACGTCGCTGTGTCAGGCTTTCGCCCATTGCACAATATTCCTTGCTGCTGCCTCCCGTAGGAGTCTGGGCCGTGTCTCAGTCCCAGTGTGGCTGACCATCCTCTCAAACCAGCTACCGATCTTCGCCTTGGTAAACCATTACCCTACCAACTAGCTAATCGGCCACAAGCCCCTCCCCAAGCGTCCGAAGGCTTTACTGACAATGCATTACCTTTGCCAGCACATAAGGTATTAGCCCCGGTTTCCCGAGGTTATTCCCTACTTGGGGGCAGGTTACTTACGTGTTACTCACCCATTCGCCACTGTTCCGATAAATCGGAACCGTTCGACTTGCATGCATAAAGCACGCCGCCAGCGTTTATCCTGAGCCGGGATCAAACTCTCCATCAAATGTTTATTTCGATTTGAACCTTCCTTCCGCTATTCAGTTGTTAAGGTACTATTTATAAGCATGAAAATACTAACACAATCCCCACACTTTGTCAACAGTTGTCAGCAGAGATTATTTAGCAACCTCACCAGCAGTTTTAGTCGGAGCACAGCATATAGCCGTAGTCATCGAAAAAGTGGATAGCTCCAAGGCTGCCTAGTGCAACCATTTCCTCTTCGAGGAGTTCAATAAGGAGACATCCAATTCATGATTGAGCAGATTGCTCACTCTCTGCCATCTTTATATTGCATCGCACATATTTGTAAATTTCCACGATGGTGGCTGTCAACGGAGCAACTAGTAAAATCCCCCAGATACCGGCAACATAAGCTCCCAAAACAAGCAGAACCACAAGGATAGCTGGATGTATGTGCAGATAACCTCCTTGAATTCTGGGGACAAGTAAACTGTTCTCTAGCAACTGCACAATCAGGAAGAGAAGGGCTACCCAAATTACTTTCTCCGGCGCTATAGCTAAGGTAACTATCACCGCAGCGGCACCACCAATCCATGGCCCCAGCGTCGGGATGAGTTCAGTCAACCCGGCAAAGGCAGCCAGCGCTGGAGCAACTGAGCCTAACCCCATAATAAGTAATCCAATGAAGACAAGATAAGCCACAACCAAGCCAAGCAGTAATTGAGCACGAAGATACCGCCCCAGCACTCTCTCGATAATTGAGACAATATTTCTAGTGTGCTCCGCCATCCATGGTGAAAGAGCTGCATAGAAACTCTTACTTAATTTTTCCGAGTCTTTCAAGATATAGAAAAGGAAAATGGGTAAAGCAGCAAAACCAAGCAATAGACTGAAAGTACTTGGTATAAATGTAACGCCTCTGGCAAAGGCATCTCGTATAAAATTACCCAGTGCTGCCCCAGCCTCCAGAATCAATTCATCCACTTGCTGACTCATTTCTGGCGGTAGCTGCTGCCGGATACCTTCAGCCCATTTTTGTAAAGTTAGTAAACCCTGGGAAATGTACTGGGGCGCATTTTCCAGTAAAACTACAAAGGCATCCATGACCGCAGTAACGATAAGGAATCCAAACAAACCAACCAGCCCTAAAATCAATATAAAGAGTATTATTATCAGGGAGACTCGTTTGGTTTGCCACCATTTGTCCCGATAAGGCAGTTTTCTCTCAATCCACAAAATAACTGGTAGCAAAAGGTAAACAAGCACCAAGCCAAGAACAAAAGGAATTATGACACCTCTCAACGCATAGAGAAGCCAAAAGACTGCAATCAGACCCAATATGAAGGATAGCAAGCGCCAGTGTCTTCCCAGTCTTTGCCTTATGTTAGACAAATCCAACCTCACTCTTCCCTATTCGGGTTTATGGGGGAATATTAGTTCGGATTGATAGGGATTGTCAATGTGATAGGCTGGCTGGATACTACATGAAGAAATCTCACAGGTCATCTTAACTGTAAGAGCTTAACCCTGGGGTTTTTATAGTTCTAGCCGGACAATACAAATAACCCCGATGCACAGTTTTAAACGGGCATGGTTGCTAAATTCAGGTATGTTTACGGCCGAGGCTACTCCGCATGATGCAGCTTTTCTTGAGCTTTCTGCTTTGCCTCAATGGCAGTTTCTTTCACCTTTTCAACAACCCCAGACGCCTTCTCCTTCATCTTCTCCGCTTTCTCTTTTAATAACTCTCTTGTTTCCACCCCCGGTCGCGGAGCATAAAGAAATCCAACAGCCAGACCAACAGCTATTCCCACGATAAGCCCAACACCGAATCCAGCACCGGTATCTTTGCTAGTCATTTTTCCCTCCTTCCTTTTTCTTAAACAATCTGCCCACAGTATCAATCCCCTGGCGTACACCTTGAATTATAGCCGCCAACTCAATCACAGGCTTAACTACTTCATCTCCTACATAGGAAGACAAACACTGTATAGTTTTTGAAGTAGTCTTCACCGAATCTAATATAACCTTTATTCGTCGATACAGCGAGAATAAGAGCACAGTGACAAAAATGAGCACCCCCGCTGCTACCAACCCAAAGATACAAATAGCTAGATCTCGGAACCAGTCGATGCCCATTAGCATCACCTCCATTTCTACGGTACTTTATTCTATTATAACTCTATTATATCACCTATTACTGCCGTGTAAAATAGAGCTCTCGGGAGAGGTACAAGAGAATAGGCATCAGTATCTCTAGCCAAATATGAATTAAGGCAACTAACAGAGAGCAGGGCGCTTGACTCATGGGCAGGAAGCTCTTCAAGCAATCGGTCTAAGCACCCGGTAAACTTTACCAGTAAAGCGTCTTCGTTAACTGGTGCCACACAGACTACCCGGGCAGTCCATGGCTTTTATTTGCTCGCTCGCCCATAGTCATCTTCCACCCTTACCACATCATCCAACTCTGGAGTCGAGGCTTCAAGAAGGGTGGTGTCTTCTATTGCCTCCAGGCGGTGTTTGGTGAAGGGAGAAACCAGGATACTCTCCCCGGACTGAACTACCCTGGATATCATACGCCCATCGCCTGCATCAATATCAAGTGATGCCTTCCCTTCGTATATATACAGGGTTTCGTCCTTTTTTTCATGATATTGAAGGCTTAACCGATGCCCTTTTTTAACAAAGATTATCTTGCCGGCATACTTTGGGGTGAGCGCAAACAATAGCTCATATCCCCAGGGTTTTTCCGTTTTTCGAGGAAGTTTCTCGTCCATAATAATTCCCTTTCTCCAAAAGTCCTAGACTCCGGCCAGTTCTTTACCCGACTCAAGTAGCCTGTCTGCCCTGGTCTGACTATCAGTTTCGGTATAGATGCGCAGTACTGGCTCAGTCCCGGAAAATCTGATAAGCAGCCAAGCGTCATCAGCCAGAATAAAACGAAAGCCATCGGCAGTGCTTGACTTGACCACCTTAACACCATCAATGGCATCAGGCGAGCTATTCTTAAGGCGATTGATTATAGTTTCGCGCTCCTCGGCGGGAAATTCGATATCCACCCGCTTATAGTGGTGAGGGCCTACCTTGCTGTAAAGATAGTCCAAAAGCTCCGACGGCTTTTTCCCGGTCTTAACCAGCAGGTCAAGGAAATAGAGACCGGCCAGAATACCATCTCGCTCGGGTACATGCCCCCGGAAGCCATAACCACCGCTTTCCTCACCGCCGATGAGAGCATTTTCCGCCACCATTATCGGGGCAACATACTTAAAGCCCACCGAGGTCTCATAGACCGGGACATTGAACATCTCACCCAGGCGATAGAGCATATTGGTGGTAGTTATCGTTTTAACGATCGGACCCCGCTCACCACGCACTTCCAACAGGTAAAGGCAAAGCAGCGCAAAGACCTGGAGCTGGTCCAGAAAGACCCCGTTTTCGTCCACAATGCCGATACGGTCGGCATCACCGTCAGTCGCCAAGCCTACATCAGCTTTTTGCTGCTTAACCGTAGCTGAAAGTTTTGCCAGATTAGGTGCGATGGGCTCGGGCTGTATCCCGGGAAACGATGGGTTGCGCTCGCCATTTATTTCAGTTACCTCAATGTCTCCGCCATCCAACAATTCCTTGAAATAGCCAGCGCCGGCGCCATACATGGAATCAACCACTATCTTCAGCCTGGACTGACGTAGTTCGTCAAGATTAATGAGGCTATTCAGTTGGTCAAAGTATATTAGGGATAAATCAAGATACTCTACCAAGCCCTGCTTCACAGCTTCAGTTAGCGCCAACCTGTTTACTCCACCTGCGGTAAGGATGCAAGAGATATGTTTTTCCACCTCGGCAATAATCTCAGTTGGAGCACTGGCACCATCCTCAGACTTAATCTTAAAGCCATTCCATTTAGCCGGATTATGGCTGGCAGTTATAATAATAGCTCCGCCAGCCTTTTGCGCCAGAACACCATAGCTTATCACCGGTGTTGGGGTAGCCTTGGGACAAAGGTATACCTTTATTCCGTTGCCCGCCATTATCTCAGCAGCCGCCGAAGCAAAGTCCTCAGAGGCAAAACGAGTATCATAACCCACAATCATCCCCCGACCGGCCAGACCTGCTTGTTTAAGGTAATCAGCTACTCCCTGGGCGCAAACCCGCACATTATCAAAGGTAAAGTCCTGAGCGATAACCCCACGCCAGCCGTCAGTGCCAAATTTGATCGGGTTCTTTACCAATTTCATCTCCTTAATTAGTCGAGTGCTAATCGTAATCGCTAGGGGTAGAAAAGCTCCCGGGCGGCTTTTCTGAGTTCAGAGCGAAAATCAGGGTGAGCAATGTTGATGAGTTCTTCAGCTCGCTGCCTGATTGGCTTCCCCATTAATCGAGCCACACCGTATTCAGTAACCACATAGTCAGCCAAGTAGCGGGGAATGGTAACTATGGCTCCCTGGTCAAATTGGGGCACAATACAGGACGCCGCTCCATTGAGAGCCGTAGAGCGAAGCAGGGTAACCGCCCGTCCCCCCGGGCTCAATAGAGCGCCGATATGAGATTCCGGCTGACCACCGGCACCGCCTATCATTCGATTGCCAAAAGTGGCTTCAGAGTTTATCTGCCCCATGAGGTCAACGCTGATGGCAGTGTTCATACTAACCATATTCGGGTTAGCGGAAACAGTCTTTATGTTAACGACGTACTCTGCATCGTAAAGCTCAATAAGCGGATTTTCATGGGCAAACTCCAGTTCCTCCGGTCCAAAACCTTCAATAGAAGTAAACACCGCCTTCTCTTTATGAATGGTCTTACGTCTACCATTTATGACCCCAGACTTAATTAAATTTCCTATACCACGAGCCGCCATCTCCCCGTGGTAGCCAAGGTCTACCCTATCATCAAAGACTCCCAGTCTGGGCAGGTAGGACGATATCCCGGCAATACCAAGCTGAATGGTATCCCCGTCTCGAATTAAAGGCTTCACATGCTCAGCAATATCCTTGAGGCGTGAGTCAATTTCACCCAAACCAAATATCTTATAATAGCTCCCCACAGTGGCGTCATCAGCTTTAAGCAAATAAGAAAGATGTTCACTACGCTGATAAGGCGTGAAATAATTGAATATTTCCTGTAAGAGAGTCCGTCTCTCCGGATTATCATCAGCGGTCAACTTATCAAATTCTTCCTGGGAAATGAGCTTCGGAGTGTGCTCCACAAAATAATCCACCTCAGAGACATGGATAAAATTATCCCCATAAGTCCCCAGAACTGTGTTATCTACTTCAAATATTACCTTACGAGCCGCCCGGGCGCTCGTTTTCTTATTCCATAGATTAGCGCCAAAGCTACAAAAACCATGTTCGTCCGGTGGTGAAACCACGCTCAGATACACATCAACACCTTTGCCCTCTTGAGACCAATCTTGCAAAGCTCTTGATTCCAGGGAGAATATGATGGGTAGATAATCAGCCATCCTGGCATCTGTCCACTTTCTCATTACTGGTCCGATAAAGTAGTACATGGTCACACCGAAAGCCTTCTTCTTGTCAGGCTGAAGCCAACCATCGTCAACTCGGGGATTATGTATCATCATCTCCACATTTTCTAATTCTTCACTCCTCGCTGCCAACGCCGCAGTCAACAAAGTGGCTTGCCGCGGAAATCCAAAACCCACCCTGTCCCCTGATTTAACCACTTTAACCGCTTCTTCTGCCGAAACTAACTTCCGTTTATATTCCTTGCGCCAATCCATATATTCTCCCTCTGTATAAATAAAATTACCAACGAGGAAATTGCCGTAACCAGGCGGCTCTATTCACTATCAACCTCTGTTTTATCAGCTATGTCCTCTTCTCTTTCTTGTTTGGTCTCATCCGGCTTCTTCCTTTGCTGTCGCCAGGCTTTAAGCTGTGCTGCCACCTGCTTCTCATACCCCTGGTCACTGGGGGTGTAAAATTGTTTCCCTTGAAGTGATTCGGGTAGATTTTGCTGCTCAACGAAGTGACCGGGGTAGTCGTGGGCATACTTATATCCCTTGCCATAGCCGGTGTCTTTCATCAATGGTGTTACCGGGTTACGCAAGTGTATGGGTACTTGCTCACTCGCCCCCTTCTTAACTTCCTCCTGCACTTTTGAGTATGCCTGATATAGAGAATTGCTTTTCGGGGCAGTAGCCAGGTAGACGGCGGCTTCAGCCAGGGCCAGGTTGCCCTCGGGCATACCGATGAAATGGACGGCCTGCTGAGCCGCCATAGCGACTACCAGCGCTTGAGGGTCAGCCATGCCTATATCTTCGCTAGCGGTACGAACCAAACGACGAGCAATATAGAGAGGGTCCTCTCCGACCTCAAGCATCCTTGCCAGCCAGTATAGAGAGGCATCCGGGTCTGAGCCGCGCAGAGACTTATGTAAAGCAGAGATGAAGTCGTAGTGCTGCCCTCCCCCTTTATCATAAGGTAGAGCCCGGTGCTGCATGGCGTCTTCGATAGTGGAGAGTGAGATACGGCGCTTTCCGGTAGCATCGGCCGGTGTCGCCAGGGCTGCCATCTCCAACGCATTAAGGGCTATTCGAGCGTCCTTATTTGACATGGTGATAAGATGGACCATGGCATCATTATCCAATTCAATATTCAATGTGCCCAGACCCTTCAGGTTGTCTTTTAAGGCTCTAAAGATTATTATACGAATTTCATTTTCAGTAAGGGGGGTCAGAGTGAAAACCCGGCAGCGAGAGAGGAGGGGGGAAATAACCTCAAAGGACGGATTTTCCGTGGTGGCTCCGATGAGGGTGATAGTACCATCCTCAACGAAGGGTAGCACTGTGTCCTGCTGAGCTTTATTGAAGCGGTGAATCTCGTCTATGAACAGGATGGTTCGCTGCTGGTACAGCTTGCGGCGTTCCTTAGCCTCCTCAATTATGCGCCGCAGGTCAGTGACACCAGCGCTGGTAGCACTCACCGGGCTGAAATGAGAGTTGGTGGCATTGGCGATAATATAAGCCAGGGTAGTCTTGCCACTACCCGGTGGCCCCCACAGCATAATCGACGGTAGCTGGTCAGCTTCGATAGCTTTCCGCAGCACATGCCCGTCGCCAACAATATGCTCCTGCCCGACAAAACCATGGAAGTCACGGGGTCTCATCCGGGCTGCCAGCGGTGCCTCTTTTTCTTTCTGTTTCTCAAATTGATGCTCAAACATATCCATAATGCACCTTCTTATCTTGCTCTAAGACTACACCCTGGGCAGTATACTGATAGTCTAATCGGGAATCCATATTTTCTTGGCTACGACCAGCTCAATGTCACCAGGAAGTTGCAATGGAGTCGAGGATTTTGCAAAAAAGACAAGACCCTTATAGCCTGTCAAGTACTGGTAGTTGGTTTTTAGGAATCCACCTTCAGCCAAAACAACAAGAGGCTTATTAGTCTTTGAGAGTATTACCAAAAAATCATTCGGCTCTACCTGAACAATCGCCCCTGATGCTTTGATTGCCTTGGCAATAGCAGCCGCTCTCGCTGCAGCCGCCGCGCCTCCTGCTCCATAAGCCATATTCCGTCACCTCCTAATGAATTGTATATGCTCACTCAACAATCATATAGGCAAACTCAGCGTTCGCCTCATCTGCTTCTCAGCTTTATGCTCAAACATATCCATCTACCTCACCCCCTTTATCCCCCTCTCCTATCAAGGGGCTTTGCCTTAAAAGTGTTATTCATAACCTAAAGTTTCTTAAGCCATCTGAAAAGTCGTTCCAAGAGTGTTACTTTCGGCTTTGACCGAAAGCGTGGACAATCGGGATATGTGCAGGGGCTACTGCTAAAAGCCCATGCAGCAAACATCTTCCCATTATGTTTTGCTATTCCGACGCCAGCCTTTGTTACTATAGAACTTAACAAGTATTCCCTATGTCCCTTCTTACTCTTTAGCCATGTATTAACCACAACACGTGGTGATAAGTTGCCCTTGCCACCAAAGAGATTCTCTCCACCTTGAAAAGCATATCGCTTGGAATGAATCATACGACCTACTTTGGCACAGTAGTTAGCCTGCGATTGAGCTAGTCTAGCCATCTCCCTGCTCCAATA
>Ga0209977_10001478_pt1 | contig 10319 bp, 12 predicted proteins | sample SumtaG_2_FD_183113 | JGI IMG/M metagenome (GOLD analysis project Ga0209977, IMG submission 183113) | Deep subsurface microbial communities from Indian Ocean to uncover new lineages of life (NeLLi) - Sumatra_00607 metaG (SPAdes) (version 2) | ecosystem: Environmental > Aquatic > Marine > Oceanic... | reverse complement strand
ACTGTAGATTATATAGAGGCAATTGCAGGATTAGACTTCTTTTGTAATATTGACGAGTCAGATCAAGAGGAATTTGAAGGTGAGATAGATTTGGGATCATGGCAAGATTATATTCAATAATATAGATAGATGTATCAATAAAGGAGGGTAAGTCCAATGAAAAAAAGATTTCTGATTATTATTTCGTTAGTTATATTTTTTGGCTTAACGGTTACTCTTAATCAAGCCTTTTCGCAGGGGAGAAAAATTAGGCTATATATGGAGGATGGTCAGATAGATACGCGTCCAGTAAGAGTGTATGTGCCAAATAGGTTAATTACTGATGACATGTGTCCTAAGCTTTATCTTAATGGCAAAATTGAAGAGGGAAAAGGAATTGATCCTATGCAGGTTGCTCCAAACCAGGAGTGGTTGGAAAAAGGAAAAGAAGCTAGAGAAGGTCTGCAATCTGGTACTTTGTTATTATTTAATATAAGAAAAGAGCTTTCTCTGTCTCCATTTAAAGCATGTACCTGGATTTTACCTTTGGTTCACTGGTATGAACCAAAAACCGTAAAAGCGGGAGAGGTTGTAGAAAAGAGAGAGATGATAGCTGTCTGCGAACGGGAAATTCTATTAGGAAACGCACTCGGAGGATTTTTATTAACATTGATTATAATAGCAGGTTTCCTGGTTCTTGTTTATTGGCTAGCAGACAAAATTGAGAAGAACATTAAGGACTTTATTTATTTATCAAATAAAAGAGCATCATTATCTCTATCCCAAATGGCTTTGTGGACAATTGCGGTAGGTTTCATGGTAATGTGGTTTGGTTTTATGCGTCTTCGTGTTCCTCATATCCCGGACACACTGATCTGGTTAATGGGTTTATCAGCTGCCACTAGTGCTACAGGTCATATTCAAGCTCATCAAATTCAAAAAGTAATAAAGAAAAAAAACCAGCTTAAAAAAACTGAGGGTGAGAAACAAAGTACGAATCCAGGAAGAGCGAAATTAGGCTCTATGCTTACCCTCAATGTGGAAGGGGAGGAAGTATTATCTCTTGCGAAGGTTCAGCTGATGTTTTGGACTGTTATAACTATCATCCTTTTCATAACAAAGAGCTATCTTGATGGACAGCTTTGGGATGTACCTTATCAACTTGTCCTCCTCATGGGCGTTAGTCAAGCTGGATTTCTTGGGCGGAATCAAATGGCCGTACATGCGTATGAAATAGAGAATAAAAAGCTTGGGAAAGAGGGAACGTCAGAACCAGAAGGAGAGCCAGGAGCAGGGGGAACGCCAGAACCAGAGGCAGTCCCAGGGACAGAGGGAGCGCCAGGAGCAAAGAAACAGGGAGAAGAAAACGGGAGAGGAAAAAATGATTGAAATCTTTCATGCTAGTGATCTACATTTGGGAAAAGATGGATATGAAATCGAGGTTGATTACACAGTATATGGTTTCGCATCAATAAGCTTTATTAGTCAAAGGAAAAGAAGGTCTGTTCAGTTAGATTGAAACGAGTGGAAGCCAAATCCCCTAAAACCCTGGCTTCCCATTACAAAAAAGGACGGCTTACACGAAGTAATGCCTCATTTGATAGACACTCGGATTAAAAGATACTCTCGCTAATTTAACAATCTTTTAAAAATTAAACATTTTAATACGACAAAATACGACAAAAAACGACAAAAAACGACATTTTGCTAAAAAAGTGGAAAAGAAGGAATTAGTTTCTTACATTGTATTAAGAAGGAGGCTTCATTATGGCAAGGAGACCTGGAGAATCCTTATATGGTAAAAGGTATTGCGGGAACACCAATAAAAAGGAAGTTCATGATCTTGATAATGAAACAACTCAATGTCAGATTGAGAAAATAATCGCTGCTGGCCATGCTAGAACCTTCACGCCCAACACATTGGAACAGGCTAATAAAGAAGGTTATGATAATGGTGCATACTGCATAGGAGGAAGCAGAAGATAATCTGTCGTTGACATTTTCTTGTTTGTTTATTGTGGAATTATCGGCGGGAGGATCATATGATAAGAAGAACTAGCTCCCGGGTCTCCACGTGCAGCTAAACCGCCGGACAGGCCACAGCCACCAAAACCAGATAGTCTGTCTGGAAAGAACGAATGATAAGATCTCATTGGCGATACGATTGCAGGAGACATAAATGGGAATGGGCAGATGGACACTGGAGGGAATGATTTATAAGTGAAATTTTCGAGCGAATTTGGGTACGGTTAGGACACACTTAATTGCTTGCTGAATCTGGAAACAATCTTCCCATATCCACCAAGAGAGAACTGGCAGGAGATAAGCTGGTTTTAGATATTGGAATACTGTTTGAAGCATTTAAAAAGCAACATTTTATTGACAAAAAAATAATAGAGAAGGAATAGTAAACTATAAGGGATTTAATTTTTATGGATTAGGAGTAATAGAGAAGAATGTGGATATGGTTATTTGTCGGAAGTATAAGAGGAGAGGAATGAGCTGGACAAAAAGACGGGCAGAAAATCTGTTGAGATTAAGGCTATTAGTTTTAAATGATAAAAGAGAAACTTATTGGAAGAGGAGAAGGGATGGCGATATTTAATACCGCCGAAATAATGAATGCTTGCATCTGACATAAAAAAGTTGAAAAGTTGTTAAATTTGTACTATTAAATCATGTCATATTAAAATAGGGAGGTGGATGAGAGGGATGTCAACTTCCAAACATAGTGCGTTTCAGTCGCAATTGTTTTATTCACTAGTAGCTGAGATGTTGAAGGAAGTAGAGAGGGAGCTGATAGAGATCAAGTCTGTCCGTTTCCTCTGCAATTATCCCTGGCCTCCTGGTAAACGTCTTCGGCCGATTACATTTCTTCTTTCAAATTTATCAGTTCGCGTCGAAAAACCCCATAATGTGTACGTCAACGGTCGTGAATTGAGATTGGCTGCTGCTATCGAGTTATTCCACGAAGCATCACTTATTCACGATGATCTGGTGGATCGTAGCTATATCCGTCGGGGAGTACCTAGTATGCAGGTGGTTAATGGCGATGGATTGGCGCTACTTATTGGCGACTACATGATTTTTCGAGGTTTAAAGCTTATCCTCGACAGCGCCGAAACCAAGAATGATATCATTCTTGCGAAAGAATTGGCCAATACGGGTCTGCAAATCGCACATGGAGAAGCGGACCAGCTAGACCGATATCTTAACAAGCGAGGCTTAGAGGATAGAATGTCATTGGACAATTACCTGAACGTGATTGCGAAGAAGACTGCTGCATTCTTTGCTGGCTGTGCCGAGGTAGGTGCTACTCTTGCAGGCGCAAATGCAGAGCAGCAAGAGGTCTATCGAGAGTTTGGGATGAATATGGGCATAGTCTTCCAGATAATGGATGACCTGATGGATATTTTCGGCGATCCAAAAATTGCCCATAAGACTCTGCGGAACAACATATCCGAAGGCACCATCACACTGCCTATGATCCATGCGTGGGAGTTATATTCAAATGACTGGGCAATTTGCCGTGTTGCCAGTGGCAAACCACTTGACCAGCGACTGCAGGATTCACTTTACCAAAAACTCGCCAGCAAAGAGGTTCTCACCCTTTCCGAAAAGACAATGAACCGATACGTCGTGCAGACAGAAAAGTATCTGAGCCAGATGCCCAATAATATCTATCGGTTGGGACTCATTGATCTTTTTGACTACATCAGGCATTGTCCATGGGGCGGCCTGGAGAAAAAGATTAACAAAAAAAAGAAAAATCTTGAGGAGCAATGAGTATGTTCAATCCAAAAAACCTGGACGATGTTCGCCAATTTAAGCGTGAGCACAAAGAGAAAATTATGCAGCAGTACCAAGCAGAAGGTGTGGCAATCGGTAAACGACATCCCAACGACGATAGCTATGTCATCGTCGTTTACCTGGCAACACCTCGTAACTTGCCAAAAAAGCCAGTTGCAGTGGATGGAATTCCATTCCAATTCGAAGTAACTGGACAATTCAAAGCGCAATCTCAACCAGATAATGCCAAAAGTTTCATGAAAGAAAAAGAAAAAAAGAATAAGTAAAGAAGCGATTGTTAAAGTATTAAGATAATGAAATTTTGTACCTCGACAGATTAGATGGGAGAGAAGAGGATAAATAGGCGAGCAAAAAAACATTTAAAATAAAAGGTTTTGAAGGTTTTATTTAAAAAACTTTTTTAAAAATCAATTTCAACTAAAGGAGGAGGATTATGAAAGAACATAAAGGTTTGAAAGTAAAAGAGGATCGCTACTTAAAGGCGCGCGTTTTGGTAAGGGCGTATAAGATCAATAATTGGAAGAATCTCTGTTTAGATCCGAACATCATCGGTGCTGCTTTTGGGCGTCGTATTGCTTCCGGTGAAATTACCGACGATCCAGCTCTTGTTATTTATGTTATTCGCAAGATACCGACAAGGTTCATTCCACCAAGTCGGCTTCTTCCAAGGCGACTATACGTTGGTGGGGACTTCGTGGAAATGGATGTGGTGGAGACTGGTCCCATCTATCCTCTGGCGTTCACAGCAAGAGAGCGTCCTGCTCCCGCAGGAGTAAGCATCGGCCACCCTAATATAACGGCTGGCACTCTTGGCTCCGTGGTCATTGATAATACTGATAAGAGCACCTGTATACTCAGCAACAACCATGTGATGGCAGACGAGAACGCCGCCACCATTGGCGACGCAATCATCCAGCCTGGTACCCACGACGGAGGCGCCGCACCAGCTGATACCATCGCCACTCTCAAGCGTTTCGTAACGCTCAATGTCGCGGGAAACACTGTAGATGGTGCCATTGCAGAAGTGACCAAATCTGCCTCAGGTGGTCTAAACGTGATCGATCAGGTAAAAGACAACATCATTCCGGTTGCCGGCCCCAAACATCCCGCCGTTGGTCTCCTGTTTGCTGGCAGTTGCAGCCGTACCATTATGAATCCCATCGACCGTGTGCTGTCCCAACTTAACATCCGTTTCCCTGCTGGCCCAGGTTCGACTGTGGCAGCGGATATCGGAATGAACGTAGAGAAAGTTGGCCGAACTACTGAATACACTACATCTACAATTAAAGAAATCGATGCTACCATTCAGGTCAAATATGACTTTGGTGTTGCCACCTTTGAGAATCAGATCGTAACCGCCTGGATGAGTGATGGAGGCGACTCGGGGTCATTGGTATACGAGGGTGGAGAAGGCGGTGATGAAGATAAGTGCATTTGCCCCACTACATCGGCAGCGGAAGAGGTACTCGGTGTCAGTCTCAGGCAAGATCTCGTCATGGCAGAAGGAATTCGGGACAAGTACCTACGCCAGACCTCTATCGGCCGATGGGCTGTGGACACATTCTACCTGAACGAAGACCGGCTCCTTGCACGTATTGAGAAAAGAAAGATTGATCCCAAAGACAAGGATTATGCACGCAAACTCTATAAAAAGTACATCGACGCAGCACGTAAAGCCTTCGCAGAGGGTGTGAAATCCGAACAGCGCCTCACAGAGCAACACTTCCTCGATATAGAATCTGCTCTCAGGCGAACAAAAAAGTATATGTCTAAAGAAGAGTTCATGGCTGCTGAAGAGCTATTAAAACTCGCCAATAAACACGCTAAGGGTAAAAACGCCCGCGCAATTCTCGCCCTACTCAATAACAAGGAGTTATTCGAGGAAGTCAGGAAAATCGTTTCCAGGATAAAGTCCCTCAAGGTTAGCGAGTAGCCTCTTCGATAGGAGATGATTCACTTTAATAGACAGCGGTTTTTAAGAACCGCCGTCAACTAAGTGATGTTTGGTGAGTAGGCGGGGGAGTTTCATCCCAGCCTTTCTCAAAACCGTACGTGGACCTCTCGACTCATACTGCTTCCGCAAACCACATTTGGCGGCCTGACTCCAAAACTCCAGTGAGCGAAAAGACGAGGATTGGACTTGTAGATACTCTTTAACCACCTCTTGGCTGCCCTGATTTTGTACCTATTGTACTTATTCTGTACCCATTTTAACAACCGTACATTCAGATTATGCAGAAAATGTTTGAGCCTGACCTCCCTGGATTGAAAAGACAGCTGAGCCGGATTTGAGCTCCTCGTTAGAAAGACGGTTAAGAAGTTGGGAAATTCTCAAAAAATGAAATGAGTTTTAAGAGATTAGATCAGCCACTACCAGTTTCAGTTTATTGCTATCAAAAGGCTCTATCGGTTCTTTTATATGAACTTCTTTTTCCTATACAAAATCGGTGAGATTTTTAATTAGCTTCTTCCAATTTTGATCTTTCTTATAGATACGCCATATCTTTCTCAGCGCGCTCTTACGTTTTTTTCCTCGACTTGACATCCCTTCGCGTCATGATTTATCATCCAGGACGATGGGACGAGGTTAGATCGGTGCATGAATGCTCACTCAGCCATCGCAGCCAAAAAGGAATTTCTTATCCCTTTGAAGGTTTCCCGTGATAAATATACTTCATGAAATTATTTTAGGGGAACGATGGTCAAAAATATCGATTTAAGAACTTAAAGAATGGAAACTTTTTTATTTGGATCTGGGTTTGCATTAATTATTGCACTATTGAGCTGGAGTGACAGGATTAAAGATCTACAAAGAGAGACTCAAGAATTGAAGCAGTATTTGCGAAAAAACAAAGAACCAATTTATACAAAAATCAGTATCATTTCAAGTCAACAAGAGGCAATCAGTCTGGACAAACGTATAGAATCATTAACCTCATTTATGAAAAAATCTTTTACTGAATCTGAAATAGAAAATACTTTAGCAAATATAACTAAATTTATGAACGTATTTGACTTGGGTTTTAAATTGAAGAGTTATCTACAAAGGAAATTTAAATTGATTGTATTTTTGGCCTTTTACCTCATCATTTCTGGCTTAATCGCCATCTTTATCCCCAATCAAAATCATTTCCAAATAAGTGGAAATAAAATATTGGTTGATTATATATTGATTGTTCCGATCATCCCCTATTGCCTGTTTCTTTTATTTTACCTATTATTCATAAATAAAAAGGAATCTGTCTATCAAAAGGAACTATCTGAAACAATGGAGTTGTTTTAGTTATGATAGAAAAATTTAAAATCACTTTAGGGAAATTGAAAATTAAAAGCAGGAGGGAATGTGACAAATTTAAGAGAGAAAATAAAATTCAGATAGATAAAGCGGCAGAAAACGATATAATCACGGCATTCAGTAAATCTTTAATTGAGCAAGGACAAAAGTGACTTCCTTAAAAAAGCCAGCAGAGATTTTAATAGCTAATCTCATCGCAGGTTGGTATGAATCAATAATGAAATCCCCTGAAATAAAATATATACTTACAGGAAAAGAAAGAAAAATTAATAAGAAAAAACGGGAACAAATATCTAAGCGTGCTTCAACGGTTTTTCTTGATAAGTATGATGGAATAAACTTACTTAGGAACAAAGATGCAGGAAAAATTAAAGAAAGTATAATTGAGTCAGTGATAGAATGTTTAAAATAAATTTATAACTATCAATACTATATATGGCGGCTAAGGAGAAAGGCACATATCTCTAGAGGCCGGAATTCGTTTATTCCATAATCTGGCCGAAGTCTATGCCATCTTGAGTTTTTTATAGCTTTCCTTGTGATTCTGTGACGGTGCAGCCAAATTCGGACAGTTTATGATATTTCCTAAGTTGTGATTTGAGGCGAGTGGAAGCCAGGTCTCCCTGGCCTTCCGATTTAGAAAAAGACGCTGAGCGAATTAGCGCTTTGTTAGAAAGACGGATGAGGGAGGGGAAATTCTCATCAATTGAATAAATCCAAAGCAATTTAATACGACATAAAGCGACATAAAGCGAAATAAAGCGACATTCTATTGGAATATCTTGACGTTGACTAAAAAGTATTTTAATTTAACCATGAAGGAGGTTAATGATGCTTGATATTGAAAAGCTATCCAAGCTAGCGGAAGAATGGTACAAAACGGTACCAGAGGATATGAAAAACAAAGTAATTGTTTCAAATTTTAGCATTAAGCCTATGTCTTTCACACCAAAGCAAATTATGGGAAAAATCGGAAGTGCAGCTAGGAAGTCCAAAACCAGAGAAGAATTTCTAAAAGAGTCAGGTCTTTGTGCTGAATTCCTTGAGACGTTAGAAAAAATGTACATTAGAAGAACAAAGATGGAAAAAAAAGAGGGGAGAAAATCATGAGTAAGATGAATGAGGGTGTTTTTGTAAGACCACGATGGGATGACAAAACAGTTGACCAGAGATTTGCTTTTTTAATGGACTATGGATATTGGACCGGTGCAGAAGTTGTTAACTATGCACATAATAAAGATCTAATTGTGCATGAACTAAACGAAGATAGAGCAATTCGAAATGAGTTAAAGAATTTTTTAGACTATTGTGACCCAGTATTCTTTTTTCATTTCTCCCATGGTGGACCTGATACTTTGACAGGCCAGGATATGTCAGTCTTAATTTGCAGTAACAATTTTAGTGAAAACGGGAATTCTTTTTCGCCAAATGATATTTTATTAAGAGATAGAGTTGTCTATACTTTGAGTTGCTTAAGTGCGAGTGAATTAGGTCGAAAAGCTGTTGAAGATGGTTGTATTGCATATATTGGTTATAAGGATCCCTTATGGGCGGTAACGATTGAAGGCTTTGATACAGATTATGCACTGTTTGATATTTGGACCGGGGGTGCTAAAGCTTTGATTGATGGGAAAACAACAGAAGAAGTTTATTATTGGCTAAAGAGAAGATATAAATTCTGGATTAGTTATTGGGAGATAATAGATGGCACTAATTCTATTAATGCTTGGAAGGCTCCTGTTATGATTATGGCTCTTGAAAAAAACCTTAAAGGACTTGCTATACTTGGAGATTTGAATGCTAAAATAAAGATAGATGACTGATATTGAGAAAGGAAGAATTATAGAGTTAGGAAACTGAACTTCGCCACCGAGCTTTATCGCTCCCTACACAATCTACTAATCCAGAAGGATCGGTTCATTCAGAGCATCAGCGAAGCCCGATAGGGACTTGTAGCAAATTATCCACTCGATTCATAAACACTTCTCCACCGATTCCCATCAAAGGGGTTTTTACCGTGCCTAAGATACTTCGCATATTTTTCGAATACAAGAGGAAACTTCAAGGTGTATTCTGCAACTTATGGGTTAGAACTCTCATGTTAAATTACTCTCAAATGTACAGTCAAAAAGAATATGAGCAACATACCTTCGGGAAAAAATATAAAGATCATTAAGGCGGGTGGAAGCCAAAGATACTGATGTCCTGGATTCCCTAATACTGAAGTGACGCCAATGCGTGTAATCACCTCAAAAAGATAGACGCTCGAATCAAAATAAACTCTCACAAATTGGACAACCTTTTTTAGAAATTCCCCAAATTTAATACGACATAATAGGACATAAAGCGACAAAAAACGACATTTTGAAAAAAATCTTTTAAAACTTTCAATTGAGTAATAATTTAATTAATGCGGTTAAAAGCATGAGGAAATGCTGAATTATGGCAATCTACCGTAGACAGAAGGACAGTGATACATGGCACTGGTGCAGGAATTGTTCGAGCTGGCCCAGAGGGGATTATGAAGAGCGTAATTCTGACGAAACTCTCTCTGGCGAGCTTTGTAATGAGTGCATAGAAAAGGAACGAGCAGAAAATTGTAGAAAATAGTGGGCAACATCATGTTTCCGCGTCGCTCTCCCTAACAATAATGCCTTCGTACTTCGTTAACCTTGAGGAAGTTATTTAAGCGATATAATCCCGCTAATGGGAGCCAATGGCCCCAAGTTGCTTGCTTCATGAGTCTTGAAAAATGACGGCTGAGCCGGATTTGAGCGCCTCATTTAATGGACGGCCGGCTTAAAGAAATTCTCACTAATTGAGCAATCTTTTTTAAAAATCGCCTTCCTTTAGTACGACAAAAAGCGACATAAAACGACAACAAACGACATTTTATTGAGAATGCTTTATAAACACTATTAATTGACTCATATTTCATACATATTATGCTTTAGAAATAAGGATGCAATTACACGTAAGGAGGGAAAAATGAAATCTTGTAATCCACGAAAAAGGAATTTTAAAAGGCCGCTTTTTTTGCTGCTTGTGTTTATTGCAATTGTATTATTACCTGGGTCAGCATTAGCACAGAATCTGAAAATATATTGCATAGACGTAGACCAGGGTAGTTCAACCCTAATAGTTACTCCCAATAATAAGTCTATTCTGATCGACTGTGGGGACGACAAAACAGCAGAGTCAGTTTATAAGATAATAACAGACCAGGCAGAATTAA
>Ga0209977_10001476_pt1 | contig 10327 bp, 8 predicted proteins | sample SumtaG_2_FD_183113 | JGI IMG/M metagenome (GOLD analysis project Ga0209977, IMG submission 183113) | Deep subsurface microbial communities from Indian Ocean to uncover new lineages of life (NeLLi) - Sumatra_00607 metaG (SPAdes) (version 2) | ecosystem: Environmental > Aquatic > Marine > Oceanic... | reverse complement strand
ACCTAAGGGGGGGCCATAAAGAGAAATGTAAACCAACTAAAAGAAAAAAGATTTAATATGTACTTGATTAATATTTCATCTTCTTGCTCATGGACTATTTGCACACTGTAAAATTTCTCCTTGGTATGCCCTTATAGCCTTAGTCAGCTCTCCAAGGTCAGTATAGCAATCGCCTATCAGCTTAAAAATCCGATTTCTTTCTTGTACGGTTACATCTTCATCAAGCGCCTTCATGTAAAAATCTATCGCTTTTCTATGTTGTTTTTCTCGGCACAGACAAATCCCCGCATATATATTAGCTTGATAAGCAACCATTTCTATATTCTTATTTTTAGTGTCAATTTCTTCAAATACTTCAAAAGCCCGTTCAAAACTTTCATCCTCCAGATAACATAAACCTATTTCAAATTTCATGTTCTCGGTATACACACTATCAGGGTAGATGCCTAAACCCGTCCTGATGGTATTTTTTGCGCTCTCCAACATATTCATCATCCGTAAGGATTTCCCACTATAAAGATAACCGTACGGAGATAAATTACTATCTGGAAACTCTGTTAACGCATCTCGGTACAATTGAAATGCTGTTAGGTAGTCTTCCCGCTCAAAAAAACAATCGGCCAGTTTATAATACGCATCATCTCGTATATCACTTTCTTGTTCATAAAGTATAAAGTCATTTAGGATCTTAATCGCTTCCGCATATTGGCCCATTAAATAATAACAATTGCCTATCTGATATCCTATTTCATAGCGAAACTCATCAGGCAGGGGTTTCTTTTTCATATCTAAAAATGTATTTAATGCAGAAGTATAATCTTCTGATTCAACATAGGTATGTCCTAATTGTATTTGTGCTAATCTAATTGTATTTCCTTCCGGATATTCTTCAATTATATATTTATAGATTTCAATAGCTTTTTTGTAGTCCTTTTGCTTTCTCCACAAACCACCCATAATAAAATATGCATCAACAGCATTTGAATCCTGGGGATATTTTTCCACATAATACAAATAACTCTGTATTGCATTTCCTATATCACCCAGCATTTCATAACATTTGCCAATATAGAACATAGACGTCCTTGCCATTGGAAGGTCTGGATATTTTTCTACTACAACTCTGTATTCTTGTAGCGCAATTGTAGGAAACCCTGAAGCGAAATAAAAATTACCTAATTCATAATAAGCCCTTTCTATTCCTTTATAGTCCGGATATTTTATCATTGCCCTCTGATAAGCGTGTATGGCTTTCTCTTGATAATAATCAAAAGGAGAAACCATATTTAATTTAGCAGGCATTGTTACAAAAATAATACTATCACTTATAATTGATTCAAAACCTCTAGCACCAACTACAATATCTATTATGTCCACTATTGGAACATGTTCCAAAGAAATTGAAATAACCGAAAACATTTCCTTTTTACTAATATCCTCATCCAGAACAAGCTCTCTTCCACTTGTAGAAACCAATGCATGTAATATTTCATCTATAGACACCAAATCGGCCTTAATCGTATATAATACTGTACCGTACTCACTTGTTTCTTTGTTTATAAATAAATTTTCATTCTTGGCAACCAATTCTGAAGCTGCAATCTTATCAGATATAATCTCGCGCTCTTTCAAATCTAGTAATTTCATTAATCCGTCTAATATCTTCTTTTCGTACTTTAATCTTTCCTCATAATCATCTATTGGAACGTCCAATACCCCCCCTATACCTTTATCATCTTGAACACTTGCACAGGCGGGCTTATCCATTGCCGTCAGGAGTATAAAAACCATTAACACATATATCGCTATTGAATATTCATGTAATTTCATTTACTTTATTTCCTTGTTTATTTATCTTTATTTGGTTCTTATTTCTTTGCTGAAGATTTGCCATATTACACTCCTAGAATAAATACTAATACAGATTGCCTCTGTTGTCTTTGCCACCTTTATTCAAATGCGTCTTTGCCTGCTCAACGTAGCTATCAGCTATCTTATAATACGCCTCTATTATCTTGGATTTATCCTCAGCTTTTTTACATTTTGCTTCCTGCCCTACTAAAGCGTACAAAACCCTACGTGCCTCATCAAAATCGCCTATTATGATAAGACATTCGCCTATTCTTAACTGCGCGTTTAATTTATAAGGGCTATTCAAATAATTATTACATACTTTCCTATATATATCTAAAGCCTTCTCAAACTCTTTCTGGTTATAATAACATTCCGCAAGACGACTAAACACCTTATCACTCCATTCAGAAGTAGAACTAGTATTAGCTAACTTTCTATATATAACTGCAGCCTTTTCGTACAGTTCATACTCAAAATACATATCTGCTTCTTTTATTTTTTTTTCAATCTCAGGGGCGGTTCTTTTTCTTACAAGCAAAGAATTAGCAGAAGCACTAACTTTCTTTTCTTTTTTAGCATTCTTTACCAGTAATTTCCTAGATTCTTTTAGAGGGCTGGATTTTACATGTTCAATTTCACTTCTATTATTTATTACGGATTTGATGGCATTCTTCTCTTTCTTAATCCAACTTTGCTGTATAACTATGAGCATTAATACCAACACTAAAATGGCAATACTTATAGATATAAAAACTTTATATCTACCACTATCTTTTATGAGATAATTTATCTTCTCAGATATAGCTTTGTCCATGATTTTACCTCTAATAAAAGACACAAAATCCTGCCATTTTTTTATATTTACATTTTTCATCTTTGTATCGAAGAAGTCGTATGATGCCAATCAAGATCCATCAATAACACAGTCTCATCGTCAAAATTCATTTCCTTTTCTCCGGCAAGAGAGGAACATAAATCGATTTTCTCAGATTTTTTCTTATGTGAACTCTTGACTGATTGCAAAATATTTCCAACCATCTGTTCTATCAGTGCTCCTTTTTCCATGATCTTAGATATGGTATTGCTGCTTGACAATACCAATGTACTTCCATGTGAATATGGTATCGACCTTTCAGATATTTCATTTTCGGGATAAATACCCAACAGGTAAGGAAAAGATTCCATTACTTCCATCCTCCCATCTTGATCAAAAACAGAACACACCAAACTATTCCCATAATTTACATATCTAATAGACTGCTTTCTCCTATCAACAAGCGCACATAAGATGGACATGTCTATATGCGGTTGAACGTTTTTGTGTAAGAAAGCGTTTATGCCATCTACTATTTTCTTAGGTGTATTTCCAGCCTTTGATCTAAATAGTGTCTTAATCATCACCCCTATCTGTTTGTTTTCCCACCATTCTCTATGCTTTTCACTTTGACTATCAACATTTCCGAATATTAATGCCGCCCTGTTATTGTTAATGGCAACAAAATCAAAAACAACTGTACTCTTTGGCTGAGAAGCAGGGCCAGCGAAAGAGTACTGTAATCCGGCAGGCACCAAGAGATTATCTGCTAATTGTTCGTTATTTTTAACCCGGAGTTGATTTAGACTACTATCATTCTCTGATGAGGTATTATCATTATCACTACAAAGATTTCTCGTTATAACATCTTTTATTTCCTGCATTTTAAATGGCTTACTAACAAATTCTACAACGCCCAATCTTGCTGCCTCTTTCACCATTTCTAAAGAACCGTATGCTGTAATAATGACTATTTTCAAATGAGACCCATTTCTCTTTATCTCACGTATTAATTGAAGGCCATCCATACCATGCATTTTAATGTCAGTTATCAGCAAATCATATGACTTAAGTTTGACATGTTCCAGGGCCTGGAAACCATCATTAGCTACGTCTATGCTATAACCTTCGTCAATTAAAGTCTCTCTAAGGACATATCTCAGCGTATCTTCATCATCCACTAATAAAATCCTGTTAGTCATTTATTGATTCCTCTTTGCAAGTTGTCACTTATTTGAGAATGTTTTATAAAGCTTCTTCACTACCCCTTCTAAACGATCAATTTCTTTAAAAATCATATCAAAGAATTTTTCATTCGCATCATTTGTTCCGACCCTCTCTTTAAGTACTTCTGCAGCAGCAGAAATGCCCGCTAACGGGTTACGTATTTTGTGTGTAATAACACTAATCAACTCGTACAGGTCATCAAAGTACTCAGATTCCTTATATTTATCCGCAATTTTTTTTATTTCTTTCTCACTACTGGCTTCACCGCTGAGATTGGTTTCTAATTTCCTTTCCCATTCCAAAGACTGCAGTTGTCTGTTCAATGCACAAACCAAGTCATCCTTTGAAACCAAATCCAACTCTAATAAAATCCTACCTAAAAGCTTATGCTGAACATTTTCCTTTTGTATCTCCAACGAATTTTCTATATCTGTACTACTGGCTTTGCCACTATCAATTAAAATTTGTCCCAGTTTTTCCTCACAAACATTTAGACCTTTTCCATTCATAGGATTACTCTTCTTTATGCTTCCAGATTATGTGTTAATTCCTGCAGTTTGACAGTGGCATTATTTCCTGCTTAGTTACAATAATTTTGCTTGTAGTTATACTGCTTCCATCTGTTTTAATTCATATTGTTTTATCTTGTTGTACAAAGTGGTGCGATTGATACCCAAAATTTTAGAGGTCTTCGTCATTCGCCATGAAGTTTCCATAAGGACTTTCGCTATATGTAGTTTCTCAATAGCTGCAATAGATTTATCTCCATCACCATTTTCACTTTTAGAATCTGTATTTGGTTTATAATTTAATAGTAAATGTTCAGTAGAAAGTGTAGAATTATTTGAAAGAAGAACCGCCCTTTCAATAACGCTTTTTAGTTCTCTTACATTTCCGGGCCAATCATAATTCAACAAATTCTTTTCGATTTCTGTTGAGATATCATTAATCTTTTTATTAAATTCTCTATCAAAGTGATGAATAAAGTGTTTTGCCAACGGAATAATATCTTCCCTCCTGTCTCTTAATGGAGATAAATCTATTGGCAATACTTTTAAACGATAATAAAGATCTTTTCTGAAGTTTCCTTTTTCAACTTCCTCCTCCAAATTGCGATTTGTAGATGCTATTATTCTTACATCTATATATATATCATCTAAACCACCTACTCTTTTAAACCTCTTTTCCTGTAATACCCTCAACAGTTTGGCTTGTAAAGACAAACTCATTTCTCCAATTTCATCGAGAAAAATAGAACCCCTTTGAGCAGCTTCAAATAAACCAGCTTTTCCTGAAGCAGAAGCACCTGTAAATGAACCTTTTTCATAACCAAACAACTCTGCCTCAAGCAAGTTTTCTGTTAAAGCAGCACAGTTAATCTCCATAAACCTGTATTTATTCCTTGAACTCATTGTATGAATATAGTTAGCGATCACCTCTTTCCCTGTTCCACTTTCGCCGTGAATAAGCACCGTACTGGAAGGACTTTTCGCAATTATTTTTACATGCTCAATTACTGCCTTCATATCCTTACTGACAGCAATGATATTTTCAAATCCAGGAATAACTGATTTTGCTCTTAATCTTATAACTTCTCTCATTAGCGATTGAGTGCTTAGGGCCTTGTCAACTACTATCTTGATATGCTCAATTTTAAACGGCTTTTCTAAATAATCAAAAGCACCTGCTTTCATAGCACTCACTGCAGAATCCACCGAAGCATGACCTGTCAAAAGTATTACCAGTATATTCTGATCAAGAGACTTTACCCCCTTTAATAAATCTATCCCATCCATTCCCGGCATCTTTAAATCCAATAATACTAAATCAGGAATTATTTCCTTTACTATTTTTAGTGAATTTTCCGCATTTTCTTCTGTATATACCTTATACCCTTCTTCTTCCAATGCCTCCTTTAAACAATATCTTATCGTTTCTTCATCATCTACCACTAAGATTACAGGTTTTACATCTTCCGGCTTTTCAGTATTATTGTTAATTTTCATACACTCCTTTCAATTGGTTCAATTGAAAAACTAATATTGTCATAGTAAAATGTCCATATTTTACACGAAATGTTCAAAAAATAAACAATAATATTGTTGTCTCATACTGTTATTTCTACATTTTTTTGTAGTAATAAAATAATAAAGCTGGATTTTGCTTCTCTTGCGATTTGAAAATATTGAAATGTTTGAATATTTGCAAATCCCAGATTTTCCTTTAGCAATCCACATTCCACAATTGATGTATAGCAACTTAGATAATGCCTATTACATCAATATGTTATGGAATCATAGAGCATTTTAGCGAAGGGAAAGAGTTAATTCATCAATTCTCTCTTTTGCAGTTTTAACCTCCTCAACATTACGTGCATATTTTATGCACTCTTCGAGATGTTTACTTGCCCTGTCAGGTTGATCCCTTTTCTCAAATATTGAAGCCAAAATGAAATGTAACTCATAGCTGCTCTTATTTACATCTAAAGATTTTGTAAAAGCTTGTATTGCCTCATCTTCCATATCTTCCATTAAATACAACATACCCAACTCCTTGTAATGACCAGCAATGTTCATTGGATAAACATGTATAGCCTTTTGGTATATTTCAATGGACCTGTCATTAGCACCCCTTTTTGAATAAATCTTTGCCACTTCATCAAATGGATCGAATCCAGAAGATAGAAATATTTCAAGCACTTTCTCCTCAAAATTTTGCCCTAAATAACTTAAAATCTTCTCCCCCTCTTCTATAACCTTGTCTTCTAGCAAAGCATTCTCTTCATTACGAATCTTAGAGAGATAAAGAACCATCAATGAAGCGCGTATACCAACGGCATCTTCAGTAATCAAAAGTAATTCTTTAATTTTTTTTTCAGATACACTAAAGGTATATTGCCCCTGATTGTACATTCCCATAATACCCAATGCATCATCATAGGCATTTAAACTCCTGCATAACATTGTTATTTCATCAGATAATTCGCGTACCATCTCTATTGACAATCCTTCAGGAGCCCCTTCGACACTAACAAAACCCATGGTTTTATTATTCTTAACACTGATGATTTCAGCATTTATTCTTAAACTATCTACAAACTGAGATACAGTCCCCCTCACTGCATAGTCAGCTTTCAATCTCTTACTAAATTTTTGAATTCTTTTCGTATCTAATCTCGCAAATAAATCAATCTGAGCTGCAGTAAAAGCTCCCTTATCTCTTTCTGTATCATCAATCTTTATCAAGTCACTCGGTACTACCTCAGTAGCCACCTCGTAAATCTTATTCCTATCCACAGCTTCAAAATATCCTGTTTGTGTAACTGTACTTCTTAAGACATCAGGAATTGTTTCCCCCAGGTTCATTTGGGTATTGTCCTTGAACGGTAAAATAACGATTTTATATCTCTTCCCCGCTTCACATTCATAATTAGCGGAAATCATGAAAACAAAGATAACAAATACTATCCCCTTTGAAATCCAGACAATCACATCATTGAAACTGGAAGGAAACTTTATTATACCCATACTACCTTTCCTGTACATTTAGTGTTATTTTACCTTTATACCCCTTTTATGATTTAGTAAAACGCATATTTAATGCCAAAATCGCTATTAACGAGTCCTAAAGAACTATACAAACTCTTATTGAATGTTTTTCTAAGCACGTTTTCATAGCTTGGGATAAAATCAACCATTACATGAAGATTATGGTAGCAAGGCAAACAAAATGACCATAACATCTTTCTACCATTGATCTTATAAGATAGGATTTATTTTACTAAAATTGTCAGCCTTAGGATCGTTTTTGGAAGTCAACCAATAATGATATGTTGCGATAGGTAATTGTACCTATATTTATATTAAAATACATAACGATGTTGAGTTTAGGTGAAATGTGGGAATAATGGGTCTTCATAAAACAGAAATGGTAAATGAAACGAAGAGCAATAGATTTTCGAAATAGTAGTAAAAAAATCAATACGCAACGAAAAACCTATCTTTCACTCCATCCTTGCCGATCCTTATAGACAGATGACGAAAACAGTTCGGACATCTTCCTTTATAATATTTGCCTGAATCATTAACATAAATTCGAGTATATACATTACAGCACGCAAAGACAATTCCGAGAAACTTCCTTTTCTTTAACTTCTTTAACGAAGTATTTGGAATTTTGTCAAAATTGCTTCTCTTCAACATATTCGCCTAAACAAAGGAGGAAAAATAATATCTAGACCTTAAGTCCCTAAAGGTCTCAGCCCTGCTGCCTTTATTGAATTTGCAATTTCTTTTATATTTTCCTCTTTATCATAAAAACCACTTTCTATACGAGCCTTAACAGCTTGTACCTTTCCTTCCCTGACATCTGGAACTGTTTTTAGCTCAGATTTTAAGTTTGATAACGTTTTTTGTAGTTTTTTTACTTCGCTGGAAATTTCTACCTTATCAACATTTTTTAACTTACTACCTTCCTTCGTTGTAACGTGCTTCCCTTTAACCCCTTCATGTTTTCCAAGAGTTTGGGCATCACTAATCCTCTTCATGTTATTATGATTAGATCCAGATATTTGCTCGATTGACATTGCCTACAAACCTCCTAGTACCCTCAAAATATAAAAAAGTTCGGTATTATTATGCTGTTTAATGTTCCCTTATGGCCCACCATTTTTTAAAATTGGGAAAAGCATCTCGACTTATACGATCTTTTAGGCCGAAAATATACAATCCCCTACTTGCTATTTGTTTTAGATTGGCAAAATTCTATTAAACATGTATACACCAGAGCCTTATTGTACTATAAACCTTATCACATAAACACTTACACCAAAAATATATGTTTAGTAAAACCCCTTTAAAAGGCGACGTTTGGAATTTCAAAATTGATGGATAAATATCATCATGATATTCATATTCTAATCTTCTCATATTGTACCTCCTTGCCTGTAAAAAATACATAACATTTTAACTAGCAATATCTTATGGCACAACGAAGTATATAGCCCTAATAACTGGAACTGACCTCTTTATATAATATCGGTATATTCCCTATATTCTTTACACATTTTTATATAAAAATATTTTAAGTGTTGAAGTCGCAATAAACGTGCCATTAATATGTACAATTTACAAGCTTTAATTTTCTACAAATCAGGCTTGCCATACCATAATTAATCCTCTTCTTCAGAATCACCGTTACCCTATGAATATTTATAACTTAAACCACATATTGCATCACAAAATTGAAGCCGCAAGTCCGGTTGGTAGTTTAAGGGATTAAGATTATTAGAAAATACGTAAACACTACCCCAAAATAGTATCCAATCATTTTAACTATAGAAACATTTTCTCCTCTATAAAATTTGTGCAGCAAAACAAGCTTAACTAAACAACCAAAAAGAAGTTAATCCTTGTTTAAATATACGACACTGTGCTCAAAATAACTACCGTGTCCGTCGTCCGGTTTATCCAAAAATCGTCTTCATTGGTCATATTTCTTTAAAAACAAAAGAAAATACCACACAATTAAACATAACATGGAAAATTTTGCCTGATCATTTAATTGTTTGCACTTTGCAAATAGACAAAATGCTACAAAACAATAAAAAAATATGATTAAAGTTGTAAGGGATTTTTAGATTTAACCGATAAGTATCTAAAGAACTTAAGTCTTTTGCTGTTTTTTACTCAACGAAGTGCAAAATTCACGAGGATTAAATTACCCTTGGACACATAAATGGCAGCTATTTTGCGTAAAATTAGTTCTTATAAAAGTAAATATACCCAAATTGAATCCTGTTCACCTGTAAAAATTAGGACTTAAAAATGTTTGTTCTTTGATATTTTATTTTTCTACACAAACTTTCTTTCTTACAAAACAAAAAAATTTCAAGAGCATCTTTATTTTCTTACACATGAAAAAGCCATTTGGCCCGGCTGAAAAGTTTACATTAGTAAAATTAAATCCTTAAAATTTAATAAATAGAAAGGAGTGGTAATTCAAATGCCCAAAGTTCTAGTAGTTGACGATTCCGCCGTAATGAGAAAGATAATTAAAAAAAATATAGCAGATTCCGGTATGGTCGTTAGCGATTACATCGATGCAGGAGACGGCAAACAGGCACTGGATGCAGTATCTAAGAATGATATTGATTTAATATTGTGCGATTGGAACATGCCTAACATGTCAGGAATAGAATTTGTCAAGACACTAAGATCCCTAAACCTTCCGAAGAAGATACCAGTTATAATGATTACTACAGAAGGCTCAGACGCTAAAGTAAATGAGGCAAAGGAATCAGGTGCCGATGGTTATCTTACCAAGCCATTTACACCAGACCAGATACGTGATACCCTCGGAAACTATATTCTTGTTAGCTAAATTATTAATTAAACGACAATAAAATAAAGGAGGAATCAATGGCAACCGCAC
>Ga0209977_10001475_pt1 | contig 10330 bp, 5 predicted proteins | sample SumtaG_2_FD_183113 | JGI IMG/M metagenome (GOLD analysis project Ga0209977, IMG submission 183113) | Deep subsurface microbial communities from Indian Ocean to uncover new lineages of life (NeLLi) - Sumatra_00607 metaG (SPAdes) (version 2) | ecosystem: Environmental > Aquatic > Marine > Oceanic... | reverse complement strand
ATCACAACGCCGCCGAACATATCTATAAACCGCCGATATATATCGTAAGCAAACCGGGGATTATTCGTCTTTTCTATGATGCCGTCGATAACCTCGTCGTTCAGACCAAGGTTGAGAACCGTATTCATCATACCCGGCATCGACACAGCAGCGCCGCTCCTGACGCTGACCAGCAACGGTTTATTGGTGTCACCCAGCTTAGCCAACATCGTTCTCTCCAGCCTAGTGACATTCTTATCGACTTCCTTAGCGAGCCCTTTGGGCCACTTGCCGCCTGATTTGTAATATACCTCGCAGACCTTCGTGGCTATCGTAAAGCCCGGCGGAACGGGAATACCCAGTCGAGACATCTCTGCTAAATTCGCCCCTTTGCCGCCCAAAAGCTCCTTCATTTTTGCGCTGCCCTGGGCTTTGCCTCCGCCGAAGAAATAAACCCACTTCTCTGCCATTGCCAAAAATCTCCTTTCAACTAACTTCCAAGTCAATAATTTCCTTTAACATATTGGGGATGCCCAACGTTCCTGGACACCAACCCCATGTGATTACCCACAGGAAAAAAGAAAACTTTAGATTACACTACCGAATCGATGATGTCAACGATTAAACCCCGCAAAAGAAGCTCGCCTGCCCCCTGCAAAGATTAAGGTCTATCCGGTGGGATTATTATAAGACAAGACTAAAGATATGTCAGAATCTGCCGCCAGCTTATATAACCGCTTCCGCCCGTCCTCCAGGGGGGCTCCGTTCCGCGCAGGCTTCACGTCTATTCACCCTCTTGTAGCTAACTGGCCACCTGCAGCCCGGCCAATGCAACGAACTTGTCATCAATAAATTCAAAGATTTCATCCAGGCCGGTTATCGTAAAAATCTTCCTTGTCGCAGGGGCAGCGTTACTGAATACAAGCCGATGCCCACAATCGGCCAGCAGTTTGCGCAGTTTCAGAAGCTTCGACAGACTCGATGAAGTCACAATATCCACGCTGGAAAAATCCACGACCACCTCACAGTCGGCTCTGTCGAGGACAATCTGGGTGACGGCTTCCAGCTCATCGCCAATCTGCGGCTCCGGAGGTAAGTCAACAAGAATTATGTTCTCCGACCAATCCTGAATCGCCATCTCAGTTCTCCTGGTCAATCCAATACAGTTCTCATCGGTTTTCAACTGTTGTATCGGCACAAATCTGGGCCTAGTTAAAAAAAACCACATAAACATAGGGTCTCACTCGGCTTCGACCCATAAAACCACTCTTTCTATATCCTGATAGAGCATCACAGCCGGGAAAATCTTAAAGGTACCAATACAGCTTATAGTTTCCTGTCAAGCCTTCGATAGCTTATGGCTTCTGCGATGTGTTCGGGCGCGATGCCTTCGACGCCAGCGAGATCTGCTATTGTGCGGGCGGAATTGGTTCCTTATCCTCTCAAATCTTAAAATGGTATTTTGCAGTGTCAGTGGGTTTTGTTCGTAGAAAAATATCCCTGTTGCCTTAACCTTTTCGGTTTGATTTTGATTGTGATCTAACCCTACTACTGTTTCTAATGCTCCGCCTTTACCAAAAGCTATAACCTGCTTACCACAGGCTTGTGCTTCGAGCGGAACAATAGTTGGTAATACCAGCCAAGTTTGCAGGCGACCGCTTTTACAGCGAATTCGATAAGTAAGATAGCTATGTTATGTAACGAACGTTTTTCCCAGAATGTTTTTATACCAGCTTTTAACGTGTCACTGCTGTAACTTTTAAGACCAGCATGTTTGAGAATCCATTTGTTATCAGCAAAGAATCGTCCAATGTTAAAGTAACGTTTAAATGTTTGGGGTAAAGAGTGCGGGTGGCTGTGATAAACTTTTGCTTCAGCGGCATAATAAACTGCGTAACCAGCGGTAATTGCTTTAGCAGCGAATAACATATCCTCATTTACAATCACGTTGTTTTTAAAACCGCCCAGTTTGTTAAAAATGGACCGACGAATTGCTGAGCAACAGTTGGAGCAAAAAAAGGCTTTAAGGCCGAGGGTGTCTATATCGTTCTTGGTTTTTAGAATAGATTGTCGTGGATAATTAAATTCGCGGTAAAAGCGTTCTAAAGGGTGTGCATTTGGCCTGACCAGTTGACGGCCGTAGCATATAGCGATATTTAGGTCGGCCTGCATAGGTTTTATCAGTTCAGCAATAGTATGTTCGTCAGCAGGGACCACATCCTGGGTAAGGAATACTACAAATTCGCTGTCAGTCTGGGCCACAGCGAGGTTACGTGTCGTGCCATGGTCAAAATCATTCTTATTAATTGTTATTACTCTATAACCATGACTTTGAACCAGCTCTGCTGTAGTATTGCTGCTGGAAGAATCGATAACAAAGATTTCCTCTGCCTTGAGTGTTTGAGAATCTAAAATTTCAAGCAACTTGCCAAGTTTGGTGCCCGCATTAAGGGTTGGTATAATTACGCTAACCATAAAGCAGCTTGAAGCTGTTGAGTTTTATAATTCGGACAATATAGCTTGTAATGATTCTGTCTTTAAAGACCAGTCATTGACCTTGGCCACTTCTTTTCTTTTCAGCCTAATATTAGGGTCTTTTTCAACGAGAGCTTCCCTCAATTTGTCCAGAAAATCTAATTTGTGCGTTGCAAGGTATATTAACTTGCTAAATGGCACAAGTTCTTTCGCTCGATAAGCTACCACAGGCTTACCCAAAGCAAAATACTCATAGAGCTTGACAGGATTTATAGTGTCAGAAAGCTTGCCAGGTGTAAAAGGTATCATACAAACATCGAAATGGTCATAATAACCGGGTAAACTCGCATAATCTTTTTGGCCGAGGAAGTGAATATTATCCCTCATAGGCAAATCCTGTATCTTTACTGGCCCTACGAAGACAAAATTGATATCCTTTCTGCGCTCGGCAAGGAAATTTATGGTTTCGAAGTCTAGCCACTTATCAATGGAGCCCACATAGCCAACTATTCTACGCATGCCTCCGAGGTCTCCAGGCTTGGTGAATCCGGATTTATTGAAGAAATCATAGTCAACGCCATTGCCTATAAGAACCGCCCTTTTGTTGAATGTTTTGGCCTTTTCAAGTAGAGCTGTGGAAGTTGTAATTATGAGATTCGCCTTTTTAGCAAGCCACATTTCTGTGTCCACTACGTCTTTTTTTGCTGACACTTGAGTTTCAGCATAATCGTCCATCATTTCATATATTAGGGCCTTGAATCTCAGCACTTCCAACAAATGAGGTATAAGTTTTGATGGAGATGTTACCCAGATTATGGTGTTATCATCGGTTAGCGGCCGGATCTGTTTTTTCAGAAGGCACTGGTTGATTATCCGAACGCTGCGATTGACTATTGGTATGAAAAACAGGTTTTTGATTATCAAACCGTCATCAGGACTTTGCTTTTTGAAAAAAGCTAAGAACCTCTTTAGGGCTCTGTTAAAATCTGATGGTTTAGGGTTTCTTAACCCGAAGGGTTGTACGTAAACAAAGTCAAAGTATTTTGCAAGCCTTTGAGCTAAGTGCTGAGGCCTTTGGCGTATGAATTCCCAATCTATCGGCGCAAAATACAGAATTTTCAATGGATTTCCCTCCTTAAGATTTTTAATATCCTGCCAGCGGCCTTTCCATCACCATAGGGATTCGTTACTTTGGCCATCCTTTCATACTCTCGTCTATTTGTTAGCAGAGTAGAGGCTTGTTTTAGTATATTCTCTTTTTGAGTCCCAACAATCTTTGCAGTACCAGCTTCTATCCCTTCGAGACGTTCCGTTATGTCCCGCATAACCAAGACGGGTTTGCCAAGCGTTGGAGCTTCTTCTTGAATGCCTCCAGAGTCCGTCAGTACAAAATGCGCTCTGTTCATAAGCCACACTAAATAAGGGTATTCCAATGGTTCTATTAAATGTACATTTTTTGTACTCTTTAATATTCTATTTACGGGTTGTCGTACGTTCGGATTTAAATGAACAGGATAAACAATTTCGCTGCCCTTAAATGTTTCACCAAGAGCTTTTAAGGCATAGCAGATATTCTCAAACGGCTTTCCAAAGCTCTCCCGCCTGTGTCCGGTCACGAGAACTATTTTTTTCGAAAAATCTACAAAGTCAAAGTAGTTGTAATATTTCTGTTCTCTTTCTTTTTTGATAATATCCAGACACATGTACAAAGCGTCTATGACTGTGTTGCCAACCGTCCAAACGTTATTTACTATACCTTCATTTGAGAGGTTTTTCTCTGCTCTAATTGTAGGGGTGAAATGATAGTCACCCAAATGACCTACAAGTATTCTGTTTATCTCTTCAGGGTACGGGGAAAACTTATTCCCACTTCTCAAGCCTGCTTCAATATGAGCCACTTTTATCTTCTTATAATATCCTGCTAATGCTCCAACAAATGCCGTCGTTGTATCTCCTTGAACAAAGATTAAGTCTGGCGTGTCTTTGCTTAAAACTTTGCCTAAAGCAATCAACGCTTTGGAAGTGATATCAAACAGAGATTGGTTAGGCCACATCAGATTTAAGTCAAAATCCACCTCGACCCCGAAAAAACTCAATACCTGGTCGAGCATTTCCCTGTGCTGAGCGGTGACACAAACTTTAACTTGGTAAGTTCCTGTCTGTTTCGCCTTCAAAATCAAAGGCGCCAGCTTTATGGCCTCGGGCCGTGTGCCAAAAATGAACAAAAGTTTTTTCATCTATCAGCCATATCATCATTATATGTTATAATTTGATATAGTTGTCTATCAGTCGCGCTCTCTTTTCCCATGTGTTCTCTCTTGCCTGTTCACCCAATAGTTTTATGTACTCTGGGTCATTTCTTAGTCTGAGTGCCTCCTCTATCTTTTCAATGAAATCGTTTTTATCTTCTGCAATTAGAACTCCCTTATACTTGCGACATTCAATAAGACCTTTGGTAACAACGATAGGTTTCTTCATCGCCATGTATTCAAAAAGCTTTATCGGGGACGCGGAATTGGCAACCTTCCCTATTCTAAACGGTATGATTGCAACATCAAAATGTTTTAAATAATATTTCAATTGGTTATACCTTTTCGATCCGAGAAGAAACATATTCTCGTGTGACCTGAGTTTCTGAGAACTATCGTCGAGTTTTGGGCCGATAAAAACAAAGATTAAGTCTCTGCACTGTTTACTGACATAATTTACGAGGTCATAATCAATCCATTTTGCTAGGGCACCATAGTAGCCAATAATTGGTCTCTCCCCGGCCAATACAGGTTGAAGGTCTTCCGGAACTTTTTGGTTATCGATCTTGAAGTCCTCGATACATACACCGTTCGGTATAAGGACCGCATCAGAACGTATTACTTTAATTTCAGAATAAAGATTATCAGCAGTTGCTATTATAACATCAGATTCACGGAGCAATTTTTCATGGTCGTTGAACATATGGGTGCAATAGTAAGCAAAAACTTCAAGCTCATCTATGTAGTCATAAACTACCTTGCTTTTTTGGAAAAGTTCTTTACAGATGATATTGGGTGTCCAGCTAATCCACTGAATTAAAGGTTTGTCTCTGATTTCATACAACATGTCAATGTCTCTTATTAGAAACAAATTCTCGTTAATTTGCCTTAATGGATTAGCATTGTCAACTACTGGATTGGGAGTAAGGAAAAAAACCACATACCCCTGCCTAGACAGTTCGCGAAATATTTGATGTGGCCTCTGGAATAGTGGCGTATTCCACTCCACAAATGAAGCATAAAATATAATTCCCCTATAGCGTTTATCTCGTAGAAGTTCTCCAACAAATCCCGGATAGCGGTTTCTGTAAAAATCACTCTTGAGTTTATTTTGGTAGGCTATATAATTAGTCGTGTCTTCGTTTGTAAGTACTTGTGACGTGTTTGTGAAAAGCTTATTAGCATAATTTTTTAAAAAATTCTTTGTTCTCGTTGGCATATGTTTTTTTAGTATGGTTAGAGGCCTTTGGGCAACAGATGTATCCTTGTGTCTATGAGCCTGCCAGTCTATACCCCATTTTGTCTCAAACTTCTTTTTGTTCTCGTCGAATATCCGTTGGTATTCGGCTGATGAAAGTTTCCGGAGCGTTGCTGCTCCAAAATGATGTATGAACACATCTTCGGCGCATAGTATTTTAAACCCCGCCTTCCTGATCCTCAATGCATAATCGTCGTCCTCAAACATACCGATTAAGAACCGCTCATCTAAAAGCCCTACCTTATCTATAGTTTGCCTGCTTAGTGCCACACAATACATGGCAAGCATAGATATTTCAAAACTCGCGCCCTTGTTCTTTTTGGTATAACGTTCTGCAAACATCTCCATCTTGGATAAATCTTTATAATTTACATTGATTTTTGCCTCATTACCTACACAATTTGTTACAGGCCCAACCATCCCCACCGCCGGATTTTTAATAAGATATTTTATCAGCCCACTTATCCAGCCTCTGGTTACGACTGTGTCATTATTCAGGAGGATTATGTATTGGCCATTAGACTTTTTGATGCCTATGTTATTGGCCGCTGCAAAACCAATGTTTTGGTCATTCAATATGACTTTTATATTCTTATGCTTTTCCTTCAATGCCATAAGATAACACCTAGTTCCATCAGAAGAGGCATTATCAACAAATATCAATTCATAATTAGGATAAGCTGTCTTAGCAAAAATACTATCAATACACAGTTTCGTATGTTCGAGGTTGTTGTAAGTAATTATGACAATGGATACCAGAGGGTAAACCGATACTATGTATGCAGCAATATCGTCAAATCTGCTCTTCCAGTCATTGGCACGTGCAAATTCAATCCTCTTTTCGACCACACTTTCCCTCCTCTCATTCAAGGCCAATCCGATATTTCTCAAAAACTCTTCTTTGCTTTCGTAAAGGTATAGGAATTCTTCGTAAGGTAGCAGTTCCGGCAACTTAGGGGCCACTACCGGTTTTCCCGAACTGATAAACTCATAAAACTTAACCGGATTTGCAGATAGTGTCAATTTGTTCATCTGAAATGGAATTACGCAAACATCAAACCAGTACAGAAACTCAGGAAGTTGGGAGTAAGGCTTTTCACCAAGGAAATGCATGTTTTTGTATTTTCTCAATTCACGTATGTCGCATCCAGACGTATCTCCGATCAGGACTATAGTCCAACCTGGTCGTTCTGACGCTATATGCTCAATCGCAGATGTATCGAACCACTCAACTATCGCACCATAGTAGCCAATGATTGGCCTGCGCATGTTCTCTAGCTTGTTATTATCTGGAAGATTATGAAAATGTTCGAAATCAGTCCCATTTCTTACAATTGCTACATTATCGCTTTTTCCCTTCACCTTGTCGTAAAGTTTAGCCGATGTTACAATACAAAAGTCGCTCTCTTTTATAAGCATTTCTTCCACTGCCGCAATGTTCCCCGCTACTTCTTTGGACTCAGAGAATTCATCTAAACAGTCAAATATAAGCTTTGTTCCATATTCCTTCGCTAACCTCGTAACGAGAGGATACCACATAGGGAATTGGATGAACGCAACAGACTCCTTTATAGCAAAATCCTCGAGCAAATCCCTCGTCGCGCGGTAAGGTACATCAAGCCTGCCTTCGAGCTCAGCATGGTATATAGGGACATTTTTTTCGAAAGGCAGCGTTATTTCGTATATGTTATCCTGCACCTGTATCCCTGTATAAGTGGCTTGCTTTCGTAGGTCGACACTTATATAAAACACTCGGTGGCCATTCTGAGCAAACCTTGTTGCTATCTGCTGTGGCCTCTGAAACCTGAAATCCCAGTTTATTACGGAGAAGAAAAGTACATCGTAGGTATTTACTTGCGAAAAGCTACCCTTCTGGAAAGCGTACTTCAGTAGCCTGCGCTTGTTGGCGCCAAAAAAGAGCCGCCACGAAGCACGAGCGAAACCAAATTTCTCTACCGCACGATGCCAGCATAATTTGATACCACCAAATTTGTACTTGGCCCAGACCTTAGCTAATTTACTTCTGCTGGGAGGGCAAAAGAGCCATCGTAGGGAGCGAACTAATATGGAAAATTCATCAAGCCCCTTCTTAATTCGGCCTGGTTGAGCTTGATCTTGTTGTGGCTTTATATTCATTGAGAGAATCCTTCTGTTTAGTATCTTCCATAGACTCTTGGTGTACGCTCTTCTCTTGGTATTAGGTGGAAATATTTTATCCCTGAATTTATAATAACGCATAAGAAATTTCCAGCCATCCGAATTCCGAATAGCCTCAAGCTCCTTGCTAACATCTAGTAAGCTCCTAGTTGTCTGCTTGATTTGGTTTTTAAAACTCTTCACATATTCATTGCTATATTCGATGGGTTTTGCAAAACTGTAGTTGACCTTTGAAGTATAATTTTCTGGTTTCTTTTTCCTCGCCTTTATAATGTATTGATATGCTTGAGACTCTGGTGCGCTGAACAGCTTTTTTAAATTAGGGGAATAATCTATTCCAAGCTCCTTTAAATAGCCGACAATAACTTCTTCTGGGATACCATTTACTGTGAAATCTATTTTATCTATAAAAAACCCTGACTCCTCTAACATTTGAATTATGCTTGCCTTGGTAAAATACTTTAAATGGGTATCATCAAGTATCCCCAGTTGCTCATATTGGAAACTACCTGAGAGAAGCTCTAATCTTATAGATAAATGAGCGATATTCGGCACAGATATCAATATATATCCATTTTCATCCAGAAACCGCCTTGCTCTCTTCAATATCTTTTGGGGATTTTTTAAATGTTCTAAAATGTCAGCAAAAATTGCGATGTCGTATCTATTATCCCCTAAATCTTTTTCCCAATCATAATTTCCCACATCACAATTTATGACCCTATCGCAATATTTTTTTGCTAACTCGGTATCATGCTTATTTATTTCCAGACCGGTAATATTACATTCTTTATGTTTTTTTAGGACTTTTGCCAGATAGCCGCTGCTACAGCCAAAATCGAGTATTTTTTTATTAGGCTCAACCAGAGAATAGATTTTAGTTAAGCTCGACGAAGGATTGGTTAAATCAACTATCGTATCCGCATATTTACTCTTTTTACTTTCCGTGGATTTTATACCATATCCATAAACCCCTTCTGGAAAAATTTTATCTCCATCATACTCCACTTCATATTCCGAAAATTTTCGCAAGAGCAATTCAAAAGCTCCTGGTGTAAATCTCCAATAATCTGCCGGATGATTGTGAATGGGAAAATTCATAACTGATGACATGATAACCATTCCGCCAGGTTTTAGTACGCGATATATTTCTCCCATAGCTAAATACACATTCTCTACATGTTCTAAAGTGTCCATAATGAGAAGCGTTCCTATACTTCCATTGGGGAAACTCAAATCATGGACATTTTCAATTCTGTCTACTCCTGGTCCTAACCGCAAATCGCACCCCATGTAATTTTTATTTTTGAACAATGGCCGCAGATCAGCAATCCCTTCTTGCCCTTGAACTTGCAGAGAACCGATTTCGCAGATTGGTTCTAAGACCTTATGTTTCCTGATAACTCTTTGAATATACTCTTTTACACTCTGTCTCATAATTAGATAAATTTAATCCATAATTTATCTTCGTCCCCGGCCTTGCGCTCCAGAAAAATATGTTTCTCCGCAAATGCTCATGTATGAACCTTTTTGGTCAATTCCACGTTTTCCTGATATTGGGCTATAACTACATCTGGTTCTCCCTGGCCCTTAATCTCTCCCTTTTCTAGTAAAATCGCTCTATCGCAAAATCTTTCAATAGCGTTTAAATCGTGGCTGACGAATAAAATGGTTCGCCCATTTTTCTTGAAGCTTTCAAAAGAGTCATAACATTTCTGCTGGAAGTCGATGTCCCCTACGGCCAGGACCTCGTCGACCAGCAGTATCAGGCTTTCAACACTTACTGTTATCGAGAAGCCCAGCCGAACCTGCATTCCTGAGGAGAGGTTCTTCAACTTCGCATCGACGAATCTTTCCAACCCGGAGAAATCAATTATCCAGTCATATTTTTCCTCAATCTCTTGCCGGGACATCCCAAGTAGGGCGCCGTAGAGAAAAATGTTATCTTTAACCGTAAGTTCCCCCTGAAACCCCACTCCCAGCTCAAGAAATGGAGCTATGGTTCCATTAACTGATACTGTTCCTGATGTTGGTTCGAGTACTCTGGCCATAAGTTTTAGTAGCGTAGATTTGCCCGCACCGTTCTTACCTATTATCCCTAAAAACTCACCGTTATCAACCTTAAGGTTTATATCACGTAAAGCATAGAGCTCTTCGTAAGTTTGTCTCTGCAGGAGACCGACAAACCTCTGCCGTAGGGTTGTTTTTCTGT
>Ga0209977_10001474_pt1 | contig 10333 bp, 6 predicted proteins | sample SumtaG_2_FD_183113 | JGI IMG/M metagenome (GOLD analysis project Ga0209977, IMG submission 183113) | Deep subsurface microbial communities from Indian Ocean to uncover new lineages of life (NeLLi) - Sumatra_00607 metaG (SPAdes) (version 2) | ecosystem: Environmental > Aquatic > Marine > Oceanic... | reverse complement strand
GAAGGGAGTCTACATAATTGTAATGCCTGATTTTGCCATTTATCCTAAAACGACAGAGGAAGTACAGGAGATAGTCAAGCTGGCAAATCAGTATATCATTCCCATAGTACCCTTCGCTGGGGGAAGTGGTCTCGGAATCACAGCACCTTCTGGTGGGATTATCCTAGATTTGAAAAAATTAGACCGAATTATTGACATTGACGAGATATCTCATACAGTGACTGTTGAAGCAGGGATCTATGTGTTCGACTTAGAAAATGAGTTGAATAAAAGAGGCTTTGAACTTGAACATTACCCAGCCTCCTATTTCTGTTCATGTATTGGTGGTTTTATTGGAGATCGTTCGGCAGGCCGATTGTCGACGAAATACGGAAAGATAGAAAAAATGGTCCTTGGTATGAAGGTTGTACTACCAAATGGTAAACTGATTGATACACCGAAAGTCCCTGCTCACGCTGTTGGTCCTGACCTGAACAACCTATTCATAGGGATGGGCGGTACACTTGGAGTTACCACAGAGGTCACTCTCAAAATATACCCGAAACCTGAGAAGCGAACATTCAGATCTTTCCTTTTACCAGACCTCGATAATGGATTCGAAGCAATGAGGAAGGTTATGCAAGATGATCTTAATCCATGTTTAGCTAGACTATATGATCCTATCGAATCAAATTCGAAATTGTTTAAATATCATCTAGTTACACCACCCTCTAGAGAAAAACTGGAGAGCATGCCAGGTAGTTGTTACTTAATCCTGGGTATCGATGGAAAAGAAGAACTTGTAGATCTTCTGCATCAATGGGCATGGGAAATCCTTCAACAACATGGAGCTGCCGATCTTGGATTTGATGAGGGACAATTTTGGTGGGATCATAGTCTCGATGATTATTATAAAGGATTTGGTCGACCAACAAGGCAATCAGAGTTCTTCTCCGAGGATACTCCCTATACTGGAGGAGTTTTTGATTACATTGTACCTATGAAATACATCAGTCAAATTTGGAAAGAAACTAGTGAAGCACTCAAGAAAGCCTATCCTAAGTCAATCCTTTATGGACACTTCTCACACTGGTATAAAACTGCGACAATGATGTATCCAATGGTATACATCTGGGATTTGCCAGATGATCCCGTGGAGTTAGGAAAGGCATACTATACGGCTCAATCCATTTGTTTAGAGCCTGTCTATAAATATGGTGGGGCTTTTCAGCACCATCATGGAGTAGGTAGGATTTACGCTTCACAGATGCCAAGACAGTGGGGTGAAGGGGGATTCGAGGCTCTCCGTGCTATCAAGGATGCTCTTGATCCTAATAACATCATGAATCCTGGTAATCTAGGTTTTGAGGTGAAATAAATGACTGAGAAAGACTATCTTACTAATAACATTCAGGATGAGATTTGGTATTGCCTACAGTGCATGATGTGCAAAGCAACATGTACAACACACCATTATACACGAAGAGAGGAGGATGCTCCTGAGCCCAGAGTCCATCTTGTTGAATTAGTGCGTAGAGGATTTTTGGATTGGGATGCAACCTCTGCTGAAACAATACTTCATTGTACCCTTTGCGGACTTTGTAGAGAATGGTGCGCATCTAAACAAGATATCCCCACAATCATGACCACAGCAAGAGCAGATGTTGTGAATCAAGGATTAGCACCTGATAGTGTTCTAAGTGTCGATGAGAATCTGAACAATCTCAAAAATGCTTATGGAAAACCATTGGTGGAACGCTTCAATGGCATTCCTCTAGCTGGTGGTAGCGTCAATGATGCAGAGGTTATCTATTTCATAGGGTGTCTCAGCGGTTATGATAGACAAGAGATTCCAAAAGCTATGATCAAAATCCTTGAAGCTGCAGGAGTGAAATATACTGTTCTAAAAGGAGAAGAATGGTGTTGTGGTCTTCCTGCATATCAACTTGGACTTAGAGATAGAGCGAGGGAGATGTCTGAGCATAATGCGAAGTATATAACAGCCACTGGCGTCAAGACCGTGATTGCTTCCTGTCCTGGATGTGCAAGAGCCTTAAAACTTGAATATCCGAAGTGGGGTACAGAACTCAATGTAGAAGTCTTGCATCACACAGAATTCATCAAGAAACTGCTTGATGAGGGGAGATTAAAACTAAAGAAGCCTATCACGAAAAAACTAACGTACCACGACCCTTGCCACTTAGGTCGAGATATGGGAATTTATGATGCTCCTCGAGAAATTCTCAAGCAGGCTTCTGAATCTGATATTCTTGAGATGTTTGCTACACGTGAAAAAGCTCTCTGCTGTGGATCTGGAGGAGGATACAAACTCACTAATCCTAAACAGGCTAATAACATGGGGGGCAGGATCACTGATGAAGCTGCTTTCGTTAAGGCTGACATCCTTGTCTCTGCTTGTCCATTATGTAAAGAATCATTCTCCAAGGACGTAGGAGAGAAAGGGCTTGAGTTGAAAGATATTGCTGAACTTATAATTGATTCCCTGTAGAGAATAATATTTTTAGTTCTTTTTTTTAATCAAAGTTTTTAATTCTTTTAAGATTAATAATTTTTAAACTTATTCAACTAAAATTTTAAGTCGAGATGAAAAAATAATGACCAAGGTTTTTATTTCTGATACGAAAAAAGGAGTAAAAGCGGCTGTTGAAGAAATGTTTACCAATCTTGAGAAGGATGGGCTCACATTAAAAAGTTCTAAAGATGTTTATATTAAAGTTAATGGGATAAATATCAATCCATATGCTCACACAACACCTGAAGTTTTAGAAGCCGTAATAGAATATCTTAAAAATAAAGGGGGAAAAATTCACGTAATGGAAAATGCATCCCAAGCTGCCGTTACCAGAGTTGTTTTTGCATTTACGGGGTATAAAGAAATTTGCGATAATTTGGGAGCAGATATAATCTATTTAGATGAAGAAGATACAAAAATATTTGAGTTTAAGGGGAAAGATTCAGTAAAAGATGATCCTAAGGGATATAATTTAAAGACATTTAGATTGCCGGAAACAATAGTTAAGTTAATAGATAATAGAGATAAGTATACATATATAAACTTACCAAAACTTAAAACTCATTGTATGACACAAGTAACCCTTGGTATTAAAAATCAATGGGGCTATCCTCAACACGAAGATCGTGGCAAGGATCACAATTTCAATTTACATTCTAAACTGGTAGACGTATATGAGTATATTCGTCCCGATGTAACAATTATTGACGGTATAATTGGTACTATTCACGGACATTATCCTCCTATAGCTTTTAAGGATAAGACAGTCTTAAAATTCAATATTCTAATAGGAGGGAGAGACACGCTGGCTGTCGATGTTGTAGGAGCAAGAATATTTGGATTGACCCTGGATGAAGTTCCACATCTCAAAATTGCTCAAGAAAGAGGACTCGGTGAAGGCATATTGAGTAAAATCAACGTGATTGGAAAGAATTTAGATGAATACAAAGAGAAATATGAATGGGATTTAATACAACAATTTCCAGAGGACGTCAAAATTGTAAAGGGTAAAGATTTGGTGTGTATAGAAGGTTGTCAAAATAATACATTAAATTGTTTACAACTGATGGCATATGATGTTCCAGAAAAATTCAAAGGCGGCTGGTTCATAATCATGGGAAAAGGTCACGATGACAATCTCGTAGAGCAGTTAAAAGAAGAAGGATATAAGAAAGGACTCGTGGTTGGGTATTGCGCAATCGATGAGGTGGGCGAAAAACTCAAGAAGGAGTTTGGTAAGAGGAACGTATATTTATCTGGAGATTGCAATAATCTTGTGGAAACTCTTGGGGCTGAATTTGCTTTGTCTGGAGTAAACGGTTTTGATTTATTGCCATTCCCACCAGATCAGTTTATGGAACTTGTTGCAGAAGCTCGGAAGCACGGAACTACAGCGTTATTTTTTTGATAATAGAAAAGATTAATTGAACTCATCTAAAAAATTTAAAACTATAATAAAGCCTTTTCTTATAATTTTCTATTACAAGAACAACTCTCTTATTTGGTTAATTCTGAAGACATCAAATATGTCTCAGAAGTAATTTTTTGATAAATAGCTCTTAAGACAATCTCAAAAGCCTTATTTTCAATATTTTGAGGTATTCCTAAATTCTCTAAAGTCTCAATGATTTTTCCAGGTTTTACTAATTTAAAACTAATATTAAAATCATCTTTTTCTAATTTTTTCTGCATATTAAATAATTCTTGAATGGAGATTTTTGGGATATTAAATTCAAATTCAATTTTTTGATTCGTAGATACTTTTTCTAATTTCTTACTACTTTTTGGTGGCTGAGCTAAACTTAAATCAGTTAGAATTTCACTCTTAGGTTTTCCTCGTAATTCTAATAATAGAAATGGATTAAAATCTATCACTTGTGCGAGATATAAAATTACAGCAGCAATGTGTTTACATGGAATTGCCTTATCAGGACAAGAACAAGTGGCATTTAAACCTTTTGATGCATCCGGAAATAAAGAGTATTTGCTCTCATTAAAAATAGTAATTATTTCTTCGGGTAAGGATCCTTCTAATAATTCTATAAGATTGATGGTTTTATTTGTAAGTTTTTTTAGTATAATTTTCCATTCTTCTTCTATAATGGTTTCAAATTTTATTTTTACACGATATGGTGTGGGAGCAGTACCTTGCACTGTTGCAAAGATCTGACCTGGTATAATGGAAAAATTATCTAATCGCCTTTTATCTTTTACATATTCAATTCCTCTTTGCATTCTAAAGGGACGTCCAATTTTTAAATTTGATTGAATCCATTTTTTTCCCCAAGATGTCTTTGCATAATTAATAAGATCTCGTTTAATTTGTTCAACTTCCTCATGAGTACGTTGTCTCTCATACTCAGTCTTTCTTTGAGATGTAGTAGGTTTTTTACGCTTATTTCTTCGGTTATCCATGAATTCTTTTTTTCGTTTTTCTATTTTTATCACCTGTAATTTTTATTCACTTAATACTAACAATTCTTTAAGTTTTTCATTATTTAACTTAGAAATCCAAGATTCTCCAGTGGAAGCAACAATTTTTTCGGATAAATCTCGTTTTTCTTCTAATAAAGCGTCAATTTTTTCTTCAATCGTTCTATTTGTAATAAATTTATATACATTTACTACTGATTTTTGACCAATTCGATAAGCTCTATCTGTAGCTTGGTCTTCCACTGCAGGATTCCACCATCTATCAAAATGGATAACTGTTGTTCCTTGAGTTAAATTTAAACCCGTTCCACCCGCTTTTAGGGATAAAATTAATATTGGAGGGCTTTCAATATCTTCAGATTGAAATTCGTCTATTATTTCACTTCTTTTTTTTTCAGGTACGCTACCATGAAAGTAAAGAATTTTGAATTTATACTTCCATTCAAGTATTTTTTTTATAATTGTTCCCATTTGTGTAAATTGAGTAAAGATTAAAACTTTTTCTCCATTGGAGATCACCTCATCAGTCATCTCTAATAATCTCTCCAATTTATTTGATTGGGAGGTAATGTGTTTTATTTCATTATCTATTCCTATTGATGTGATATCTTTCTTAAGATATTGATAAGGGTGGTTGCATATTTGCTTTAATTTAACCAGTAAGCCTAAGATTAATCCCCTTTTCTTTCTATTATCATCTGTAATATCTTCAACCTTTTCTAATGTCTCTTTTATAAGGTTTTTATATAAATATACTTGCTCATTGGTCAATTCAACTACGATTTTCATTTCATTTTTTAAAGGTAAGTCATTTATTATTGATTTATCTGATTTAACACGACGCATAATAAAGGGTGCTATGATTGTTTTTAAATCATCTATTGCTTCTTGATTTTGAAATCGTTCAATTGGTAAGATAAATTTTTCCTGAAATTCCTCTCTATTTCCTAAAAGACTAGGATTTAAAAAATTAAAAAGCGACCACAGTTCAATTAAACGATTTTCTATTGGAGTTCCACTTAAACAAATTCTGTATTGACTTTTCAATTTGTTTATTGCTAGAGTTTGTTTTGAAGTATAATTTTTCATATTTTGACTCTCATCTATGATAAGCCCACTAAATTGAATTGTTTCTAGGAAGTCGATATCATTTCTAATAGTTCCATAAGATGTTAGAAAGATTCGATGTGCTTTTAAAAATTCTGGAATCTCAGAGGCTTTTTTATATCGATTAGGGCCATGATGAAGTATAACTTCTAAACTAGGCGCAAATTTCTTAAATTCACGGTACCAATTAAAGAGTACTGAAGTTGGGCATATAATTAAAACACTTCCCGTGTTATCGGGATAGTTTTCTTTTAAATAAAGCAAAAACGCAATTATTTGAATGGTTTTTCCAAGTCCCATATCATCAGCTAAACACAATCCAAAGTTGAGTTTTGTCATATTTCCCATCCATTTAAGGGCTACCTGTTGATATTGACGCAGTTTACCATTGAAAGATGAAGGACAAGCAATTTCTTCAAAAGAATCTACTGATTGTATTCTTTTGATAATTTCACTCAATTCTCCTTCAACGATTACATCATACTTACTTCCATTTTCTTGTAGTTGAACTTTTCCTGTTAATCCCAGTTTTAAAGCATCTAAATAACTTTGCATGCCAAATTCTTTAATATTCTTCAAATCTTCAACATCGCGTTGATCAACTAATATCCATTTTCCTCTTAAATTGATTAATGGTTCGTTAGAATCAATTAAGTTATTAAATTCCTCTTCTGTTATTTTTTGTCCTTCAATTCTGGCATCCCATTTAGATTCTAGTATCGAATTGATATCAAATATTGATGTTAAACCACTAGATATTCCTCTTATTTTCTTTTTATCATCTTTCGAACGAATAATTAACCTTGCAGTTAATCGTTGTTTTCCTCCTATTGTAAATACTTCAGGTAAAATAACATTAAATCCACTTTGAATTAATAAATCTTTTGGATATTTTAAAAAACCCATTACTTCGCTCGAGGTAAGTCTGATTTCATTCTGAATTTCTTCTATAAAAGCTCTCTTAATTGGTGAAAATATCTTTGACGCTGCACCAAAAGCTCTTAAAATTATTTCTAAATAATGCTCATTATTTTCTAAAATTTTAGAAATTCCTTCTTTTTTTAGTGTATCACCTTCCCAAAGTTCATTTAAAGGAATATTTTTAGTACCATCTCGTAATGTAAGGGAAAATATTAATGGCCAATCATCATCTAGTTTTTTTGGATATTTCAATTCTAGATTTAAGGCAAAATCATATTTTAATTGAAATCCATGAGCAGATTGAGTCCAATTCTTAATTAAGGTAGGTAGTATTGTTTCATAAAATTCATTAACTTTAAAACTAGAATCTTTTTTGATAAGTGCTTTAAGAAATTTATAATCCCAACTTAATTTAAAATCTGGATCCGCTTCCTTTTTTATTTCAGTGCTATAAAATTCTTCAAAAGTTTGAAATTTACCTTTATCTAATGTAGAACGTATTAAAGAATCTCCTATACTATCCATAAAGATTGAAAAAATATAAGATGGATGCCAAAGACCATTTGTTTTAATTACTCCTTCTTCATGAAAAATGTTTATAGGAAGGCAAAAAGCTGACCAAGAACTATGATTCCAAATAGATTTAAAACGATAAATATCATGTTGAGATTTTAAAATTAAGTGCCATTGACTATTATATAACTTTTCTGTAGTTGGTTCTAACCTAGGTAAAAATTGACCTTTATTTAATAATTCAAAAACTAATTTTGTTAGAAGAGCCCATGTTCTAATAGAATTACTATAATGTATTCTACTTCGATCGGGATTTTGGATTATCTCCAATTGATAAAGTAATCTTGTTGCAGGTATAATAGGTATAATTTTTCCGATGTGCGATACAACTTTAAAAGATTTTTGTGATAAAATTTCATTATTTTTTGTCTTTGATAAATGATAAGGAATTGTAAGGTTAATTTTACAGGTTAAAAGCTTATTTATCGGAATACTTGGAAATATTAGTTTTATATGCTGAGTGAGATTTTTCTCTGATTGATTTGAAGGAATCCACAAAAGAAAAAAGCTTGTATTTTGAGGCAGTTGTTTTCCTTCAGAAATCAATTCAAACCTACTTGATGGTTCATTCCAGTAAGTTGTTGGAATATAAATCAATTCAAGTTTATTCACTAATTTCATATATTTATATCGCTCAAATGTAATGAAAATTATCTATTTTCCTATTAATTATTAATTAATTGATTTTGGGAACCTAATTTCCATAGATAATTCTTTCTTGATAATTTCATTTAACAATTCTTCACGTTCTTTCCCAGCAAGAGCTTCTAATTTTCTAATACTTAGTGGGTCGACTTTTTCTCGTAATAATTTGATTTCTCTAATTGATGGTGGTTTTGTTTCTTTTATGTTTTTTGAAATAATAAGATCAAATCCAGTTGATTCTTTAATACTCTCAACATCAACTCCAGGATGATTAGAAGCTAATCTCATTTTTTTACTTGTTTCATCAAAATCTAAATAAGCTAAATTGGTGATTACACATTGAGGACCAGCACCACCACATACAGAATGTTTACCATCAGGAAAACCAACACCAGAAATAAAATCAAGTTTTTCAGTTGGAACAAATGTTCTTTTATCATGGCGAGGTGTATAAAGAAAAGATCCACGAGCGTAAAACATGCTAAAATCAAGGATACCCGCTGCTCCAGGAAGTCTAATTTTTGGTTTGTTCCAGTCACCTATGCATATATTATTACTATTCCCATATTGATCTAATTGAGCGGGTCTAAAGAACTCAATAGTAGTTAGTTTATCTGATGGAAGAGATTCTAAAGTACATTCCAAACTATCCTGAAATCGATAAGCTCTAGCGGTGTTCATTTCAAGATAAAGTAAGCTTACTTGTCGAGGTTCTAATACAAATGTATTCCCCATAATGTAATGATATATTGCATCGGGGGCATGAGTTACCTTTGCTAATGTGAATGCTGCCCATACCATGGGAGTTGCTACACCGACAATCATTACATCATCATTTCTAACTTCTCTCGCCATTAATACTGTCATTAATTCGTCTATAGTATAATTTTTCGAATATTCACTCATTATCTTTCCCTCCTACAATAGAATATTAAAAATAGTTTGCACTCCACCTGCTTCTTCTAAATATTGAGCAGCAGTTTTATTGGTTATGAATTTTTTTTTATATTCTTCAAAATTTGTTTTTAAATAGCTTTGAATGTGAAGCGGATCAAATGTATAAATAGGGTAGCATGAGGTTGGATGTGCCCCAAAAGGTATTTTCACAACAGCTGTGGTAGTTTGCATAGGTAATTGCGCTTTCCCTGGTAAATAGCGAATGTCTTCAGTTTCCACTAGTTTTTCACAGATAATAATTGTTTTTTTTGCTGTTTTTGCCATATCTGCATCCATCCATACTGCTCCTGCTATATTTCCATTCCCATACTCATCAGCATATGGTACATGTAAAATAGCTACATCTAAATCTATCTTAGGCACAGCCATAAGCTGAGTTCCTGAACCAAGAGGGTCTTCGATTTGTTTAATATCACTCCTTACTTTCGGCATGTCAGTTCCTATAATACCTTTTAAAGGCATGAATGGTACTTTCAAGTATGATGCTTTTAATCCTAAAGCAATTGTAGCTTCACTTTCTTCAGAAATTTTTATAGAGCCGGATTCAACAGCTTTTCTGTAGTGTGGAGCCATACCAAATATTTCCATCCCTACAAAACAACTTCTCATTTCTGAAACACACCCGGCAGCTATGAGCATATCTACTTCTAAGCCACCAACAAACGTACATATTGTTAGATCTTTTTTATTCTGCCTAATTATCTCTCGACAGGCACTGGTTGCCTTTCTCCAAAAAGAAAGTCCTCCAATCCCGACAATATCTCCATCATTTACATAAGTTGAAACTGCTTCTTCTAAGGTCATTAATTTACTCTCAACCATTAAGACTCTCCATTTTTTAAGCTACTTTAGGATCTTTTTGAGTTTCATTTAGGAATAATAATTGTTTTTCAAATTAAAAGTAATATTATTATCAAGTTATTTCAGAAGTAAAATTCTTTTATTCATACAAGAACATTTTCTGATAAATTGAACAAATAAAATTTATTTTCAATTATAATATATTTTACATGATTACTCATAAGTGATTTAGTTTAAATGTAAATCTACATTACTAATTTTACAACCGATGTTTTTATTGTTCTAAAGCCATTTCTATTATATTTAAAGATTAACGATGGTATCCAAAAACACTGATTGCATAAATTCATTTCAAGAAAGAATAACTCTTGCTGCAGAGTGGAT
>Ga0209977_10001473_pt1 | contig 10340 bp, 9 predicted proteins | sample SumtaG_2_FD_183113 | JGI IMG/M metagenome (GOLD analysis project Ga0209977, IMG submission 183113) | Deep subsurface microbial communities from Indian Ocean to uncover new lineages of life (NeLLi) - Sumatra_00607 metaG (SPAdes) (version 2) | ecosystem: Environmental > Aquatic > Marine > Oceanic... | reverse complement strand
TATAACAGCATCAACAGCCTTTAGAGGATCACCTGTTTTGATCCTTGCTTCCTCATAGACAACTTTAAGTTTTTTAATTTGCCCCACTGGAAAAACATGGGCACAACTTGAAAGAATATCATACTTCTTACCTTGATCTGCCAGATTATCGAGTCTCTCCATTGTCTCTTTGACCCAGTAAAACCGTTCAGTGATTGTCGATGCCAGGGTGAGTTCATCACTGCCCTGCATGACTTTTTGTCTGGTTTCCTTACCCAGAACACGCTCCAGGTTCCTGCCAAGCAGCTCATTCCAATTATGCAAGACGAATTGCAGTTCAATCTCGCCTCCAGCCGGATCGTTCGAGTCCAGAAAGACTTCCCGGCAGAATTCATCAGAGATTAGCCCATGTTCTGAGGCGCTGGTATAGAGTTTTCTATAGGTCTCCTTTAATTTTTCCGCAGGACCCGTATGGACAAGAGATAAGACTTCCATCTTCGGAAGAATTCGGGTTTTGATCCTGTCCGTTTCAATAGCCTGAGCCACTGGCAAACCCACTTCGACATCAAACCCCCGTTTAACACTCGTGACGAATTGAAAGATGCAAAACCCGGGTCCCATGATATGCTCTTTAGGGATGTGCCGGGTCAATTCATCCAGAACCGTGTATAGTTCCTTTCGTTCCTTTATATTTAAACGAATAGAAGCGACAAGCATTTCCTTGATTGTTTTGTGTTCAATTCCTAATTGTTTCAGCGACATCTTTTTCTCCTCATAAATACATCAATCAAAGGTGTTTTTTAAAAAATTCAATTTGATCACTGACACTTTTTTCGAAATTTTCTCCAGTATATATATCAAAGTGGCCTATTGGATAATGTTTCACCTCTGCATATTTTCTCAATTCTTTTTCGGTCTCGGCTCTTATTGGAGCTAAGCTGTCATAATCACATATCTGAATCAGAACTGGACAGCGTACGTTCCGGATGTGTTTGTCCGGTCTGAATCCGTGTGACCGCAGAATGACACGAGCACAGACTTCATTAATAAAATTCTTTGATGCAAGTTTTCTGTAGCCCTCATATGCATCTGAAATAGGGAAAAAAGCCATAGTTCCAGGTTTACCTACGATGGGTATTTTATGGGGCGAAAGACCCAGGCGGGACCTCATCATATCACGTTGTCCGTGAACAAACAACCGGAGAATGTGTCCGATTCCCAACCTTTTTCTAAACATCTGTTCTGAGGCACGATGATCCAGTCCTGGACATTGTGCGACTACACAGGCAATATTTTTATCTTTTGCAGCGATTACAATACCATATCCACCGCTTGCTGAGGTTCCCCACAGAGCAATCCTTGCCGGATCAATCTCATCAAGACCTCGAGCATATTCAATCGCAGCTGCGTAATCTTCCAGTTGATACGAAATCAATACGAGTTGCCTGGGTTCACCTTCGCTTTCACCAAAATGCCTGTAATCGAATGCCAGCACAGCAAAACCGGCTTCCTGATATCGAAGAGCATAAGATTCCATTATCATATCCTTGGTTCCGCCAAAACCATGTCCCATAATTATACATGGAACCGGAGCAGACAAATCTTCAGGTACATACAGCCATGCGCTTATTGATGTTCCTTTGACTTTAAAACTCACGTCTTTTCTTAACCGGGGTGGTTTTGCGTATACCTCATTGGTCATTTGTTTCGCTTTTCCCATGCGTTGCTCTGGCACTGAAAAACCAGGGGAAAAGGTCACAATTAAAAGGTAAAGGACAATTATCCCAATAATAATGCCAATGATTTGAAGAACTATCATTTCTTGCTCTCCTAAGCTATATTTGACCCATCATCATACTTTCTGTGTTTTTTCGATCTTTGCTTATTAACACGCCTAAATTTCTTTGGAGTAAATTATAACTATCCAACATGTAGATTTTTTTCAACTTTTCAATTGTTTCAAGAGGAAGTTTATTTTTTGAGACCCCTTTAAGTATCATCAGAGTTTCTTCTTCTGAAAATTCTTCGCCTGGAACAATCCAGTTAGTATAATCTTTATTAAACGCTTCCTTATCTCTCAGTAGAAGAATTCTTCTGTAACGACACGGCCAAAAGCGTTGAAGGGGGTCCCCTCCATTTCCAGTAAGGATCGTTTCATTTCGGGACCGCCCTGATATCCACCGAGCGTTCCGTCAGATCGAATGGCCCGGTGACATGGAATTATTATAGGAAAAGGGTTGTTGGCTAAGGCTGTACCAACGGCCCGGGCGCCGTTGGCATTGCCGAGATACCTGGCAATTCGTTGATAAGTACTCACACGCCCCCGAGGAATTCCATGTTCGGCGCGTAACACCTTCTGCTGAAACTTAGAACATAGAGCCAGGCGAGCGATGTCCAGAGAGAAGCGAATGTCATCTCCGGTCAGGAATGCCACAATCTGGTCGGCAACGACATCAACCTCAGGACACGAAGAAGAGATGAAATCGGAAAATGAGGTTTTGACAAGTTGCTTAGACGAACCCCCAGACTTGGAGAGTAAGACGCGCAGGATCTTTGGCTGGCCTCGATAGACCGACCAAAGGAAAGCCACAGGACCGAACGGCGTCTTGCGGAAACAATAGAATGACTGAGCTGTCTCTATCTTCTTCATGCGTTTAACATAGGTTTATCTGTACTAATAAAATTACGATCACGGCTCTTTTTAACCACATAAACCTCTTTTTTTATTTATTTCTTTGTTCACTTATTCACTTAATTTATAAGCATCAAGACAAAAGACCTAATAACCTCATATACTTATTATACGGCTCCAATATGGCATATATAGGAGTATAAACGGAGTTTAGGTAATCATGATCTATTTCAGTCATGAAATTAACTTTTCTGTGCTTTCTCGATCTTTGCTCAGGTATCACATAGTAGTATTGTCCAATGAGAGACAAGTAAGATATCTCACTCAATCTCCTCGAACTCACCAGTCTTTTTGTTCTTTCGGGCATTATTCCAGTTAAAATAACGACCATTCATGACAATATATACGCCATGTGGTAATGTCTGTAAAAATGCAAGCGCACTTCCTAAATTAAAGAGCCCGTCAGAGCTGCCAAATGTATATGGAACCATTGCTCCAGTGAGCACAATGGTCTTGTCTTTTGCTCTTTTTGCGAGTACCATGGCAGTTTCAACCATTGTATCTGTGCCGTGTGTAATAAGAATTCTCTCTTCCTTCGCCTTGATACAATTGAGTGTGATGGTTTCTCTATCTTCATCAGTTATTTCTCTACTATCTATCATCATCAATGTCCTGATATCAACTGTGACACGACACCGTCCGAGTGTAAGCATCTGAGGAAGGTGTGTATCTTTGAAAAAGAGTTCTCCAGTAAGTTCATTGTACTCTTTATCGAATGTTCCGCCGGTAACAAAAATCCGAATATTCATACTTTCACTACAACGAGTGCTATCCAACCCTTCATTCCTTGAGGTTTTTCTCTATCTTTGCCCATGTATCACGTAACGATACTGTTCTATTGAATACCAGTTTTTTATCGGAGGAATCAACAGAATCGACACAGAAATAGCCCAGTCTCTCAAACTGGTACCTGTTTCCTGGTTTTGCATTTTTTAGACTTGGTTCAATTTGGCAGGAAGTCAATACTTCTAAGGACTTTGGATTCAAATTAGATATTATATCTTTACCTTCCTCTACGTCATCTGGATTTGCTTTAGTGAAGAGGTGATCATACAAACGTACTTCAGCTTTAAGTGCATGGCTGGCTGAAACCCAATGGAGTGTTGCCTTGACCTTGCGACCATCCGGTGCATCACCCCCTCTTGTCTTAGGATCGTATGTACAGTGTAACTCGACTACCTTGCCGGTTTCATCTTTGACCACATCAACACATTTAATAAAGTATGCGTATCTCAGTCGAATCTCATGACCTGGTGCAAGCCGGAAAAACTTCTTTGGTGGTTCCTCACGAAAATCCTCTCGTTCGATGTACAGTACTCGTGAAAAAGGAACCTTTCGTGTTCCCATGTCAGGATCTTCAGGATTGTTTATCGCATCTAACTCTTCCACCTTGTCCTCAGGATAATTGTCAATAACAACTCGAAGTGGACGTAACACAGCCATGACACGTGGAGCCCGTTTATTCAAATCTTCGCGAACACAGTGTTCGAGCAGGGCAATATCAACGATGCTCTCTCTCTTTGCTACTCCGATGCGGTTACAAAAAGTTCGGATTGACTCTGGTGTATATCCACGTCTTCGCAGACCCGATAGGGTTGGCATTCGAGGATCGTTCCATCCTGTCACATGACCATCTTCCACCAATTTCAGAAGTTTACGCTTGGCCACAACAGTGTAAGTGAGATTAAGACGAGCGAACTCGATTTGTTGTGGATGGTATACATTTAGTTGATCAAGAAACCAGTCATACAGAGGCCTGTGGTCTTCAAATTCAATAGAACAAAGGGAATGTGTTATTCCCTCGATAGAGTCTGATTGACCGTGTGTGAAGTCATATGTCGGGTAGATACACCACTTATCTCCCTGTCTATGATGTGGTTTATGCAGTATACGGTACATCACCGGGTCTCGCATATTGATGTTTGGTGATGCCATATCAATCCTGGCACGAAGAACGCGGGAACCATCGGGGAATTCTCCATTGCGCATACGCTCGAACAAATCCAGATTTTCTTCGACGGAACGGTTGCGATAAGGGCTCTCTTTGCCAGGCTCGGTCAATGTGCCACGGTATTCGCGGATTTCATCAGCGCTCAAGTCGTCAACATAAGCCTTTCCGTCTTTGATGAGTTGCGTAGCCCACTCGTAAAGTTTTTCAAAATAGTCTGAAGCATAGTATTCTCGTTCACGCCAGTCAAATCCAAGCCATCGAATATCTTCCTTTATCGATTCAACATACTCTTCTTTTTCTTTAGTTGGATTGGAGTCATCGAACCGCAAATTGCAGTGGCCACCAAATTCCTTGGCAATACCAAAGTTAAGGCAGAAAGATTTTGCATGTCCTATATGGAGATAACCGTTTGGCTCCGGTGGGAATCGGGTTACAACTCGACCATCGTTTTTATTATTCTTTATATCTTCTTTGATGATGTCACGGATAAAATCGGAACGAATTGTCGTTTCTTTTTCGTTTTTCATACTAATTACTCATTATTGCTTGTAGTTTTTTTTATAGATTAATTAGGTTTATTAGATAAACTACTGTTCGATTATAACCAATATTTGCGGTATGTCAAGCATTTTATTAAAAACTTAAAGAGAAGGAGTAAGATGTTCAATTTGTAAAATCATTATAGAATTTAAAGAGAATTCTTGACATCATTGTTTGTAATATGATAAAATTATCCCCGTGAAAAATATAATTCAGAACTCGATGTCCCCCACGGATTTATCTAAATTATGAACAAGAAACACATTGGAGTTTTAGCTGTATTATTTGCAAGTGCAATGTGGGCAATAGAACCGATACTTGCAAAACTGTCATATCGGAATTCAGATTTTCTCCACACTTCAGCAATAAGAGCAATCTTTGTGACATTAACAGCATTGGTATATGTGGCGATAACAAACAAGGCAAACCTAAAAATAAAAAAGCAACAACTTCCAAAATTAATTTATATAGCAATAGCGGGAACGCTTTTTGCAGACCTTATGTATTATCTTGCTTTAACACGAATTTCTGTAATTAATGCAGTTGTAATTGGGCATATGCAACCGATTTTTATAATCTTAATCGGATTCATATTTCTAAAAGGAGATAAATTAACAAAATTTGACTACTTGGGAATTTTATTTATGGTAGTATCTGGAATACTGGTAACAACCAGAAAGCCAGGGAATTTTGCAGCACTGAAATTTGGAACTTTTGGAGATTTGATTGCATTGTCAGCAACAGTGGCATGGGCAACAACTGCAATAGCAGTGAGGAAATATCTCAAAGGTATGAATGCCGGTGTTGTTACATTCTATAGATTTCTATTTGCATCGATAGTCTTTGTGATTTACTTGATTTTTACTTCTTCGATTACTATTGCAAATATCTATCAGATTTTAGCGGGAATTGTAATTGGCATAGGTACTATTCTGTATTATGAAGGATTAAAACGAATAAAAGCAGCACAGGTATCAGCACTTGAGCTTTCAACTCCATTTTTTGCAGCTATTTTAGGTTTCGTTATTCTGGGTGAATTAGTCGCAAAAATGCAAATTGTAGGAATCATATTACTATTCTTAGGAATATATTACTTATCAAAGAAAGAGGATAGGGTTTCCTAAACAAGGGATTTGCTAAGATTCATTTCAACTTTTCCTGGAACTGATGGTCAATAAATGAAAAGAATTATAGCAGAGATAAAAAGTACATTAAGAGAGGTCTTCTTTACGGTACTTACGCTTCTCAAGATAATGATTCCAATCAGTATTATTGTAAAAATATTGAAGGAATTTGGAGTAGTAGAAATTACAGGAAGATTTCTTACACCCGTTATGAAAATAGTCGGATTGCCTGGAGAATCTGGACTCGTATGGGCGACGGCAATGGTCACCAATATTTATGGAGGGCTGGTAGTTTTCTTTTCTCTTGCAATGAAAACGCCGTTAACCATTGCTCAGGTGACTGTTTTATGCACGATGATACTGATTGCCCATTCGATGCCAATAGAATTGCGCATTGCTCAAAAAGCTGGAGTCCAATTGTGGTTTATGTTGGTTTTACGTGTTTTTGGAGCTTTTATTCTGGGGTGGATATTAAATGTAATTTATAGTTCATTCCATTTTCTTCAAGAAGAGGTTACAATTTTATGGAAACCGGGAAATGAAGATCCTTCGTTGTTGTATTGGATAGTTTGTCAACTAAAGGGTTATGGTGTGATTTTTTTAATTATTTTAGTATTAATATCTCTTATGAGGGTCTTTAAAAAATTAGGTGTAATAAACCGGCTTAATAAGTTACTTGAACCGTTGCTGAGAATTTTAGGAATGAGCAAAGCTGCTGCACCATTAACGATTATTGGAATGACACTGGGAGTTTCATACGGTGGGGGACTGATAATCAATGAAGCAAAATCAGGAGTATTGAGTAAAAGAGACATATTTTTATCCCTGTCACTTATGGGTTTGTCCCATAGCTTAATTGAAGATACTCTACTAATGGTAGCGATGGGGGCATCATTATCCGGTGTTCTGCTGGGAAGGGTTTTATTTACCATTGTTGTTATGTTTATCCTGATAAAATGTATCAAACGACTTTCCGAATATAGATTTAGCAAATACTTTGTTCGCTAAATAAGTGGTCAGGCTTTGATAATTTGATATTTGTTTAACATTAACCTGATCGTTCTTCCCTGAAATAAAATTATTGACTTATATTATTTTATTATGATATATTAATAATATAGGAAATTTTGTTAAATAAATAAAAGAGATTGCAATAGTGAGAAAAACACCTGAGTGCTATTTCTTATTTCTTAGCCTAACCTCAGATTCTGACCGGATTCTTGAAGGACCTATCTATGAGACTGCTCACGGATCCCGGATACCCCTTTGAAGTCTAACTAAGGGAGGTATTTTGTTCAGAACCTCAAAACTAAAAGAACTTGCCGTAAAGACTCCGGCTTCGCGAGACCGGTGCGTTGATTTCCTGCGTGCGTTCAGCATTACAGTTGTGGTTCTTGGACACTGGATTAGCGCTTTGATTATTCGCAATGATGGTGGGATTGATTTCCGAGATGTTGTTGGTGGAGTTTCCCCTGGCATGTGGGCGGCAACGTGGGTACTTCAGGTTATGCCACTCTTCTTCTTTGTAGGTGGTTTCTCAAATTTTGTGACCTTTGATTCTTTCAAGCGTAGAGGAAAGCCAGTGTCAGCGTTCTTGCGTACCCGTGCAGTTCGATTACTTAAACCTACCAGTATTTTTCTTGTGATATGGTCTATAATCTTTATCATGATACACCTTTTCTTTCGAGAGAAAGCGTGGCTTGTTAAGAGTACTCTTGTGCTTATTGGACCACTTTGGTTCTTGGCTGTGTATATTGTTGTAGTTCTATTTGCGCCAGTTATGTGGGAGCTGCATCGGCGTTATCATTTACTCATCCCCGTGATTCTTGCTGTTCTTACGGTAATTGTTGATATACTGCGTTTCGGAATGCAAATACCAGTTGTAAAATGGGCGAACGTTGCATTTGTATGGTTCTTTGTGCATCAGCTTGGATTCTTTTATGCTGATGGTTCGCTATTACGTGTCCGAAAGTGGGTGCATGTGGTCATGGCTGTTGGTAGCCTTGCGGTTTTGATTGTACTCACAAACATCGGAGTCTATCCTAAGAGCATGATGGGAATCAGGTTTGAGAAAGTCTCAAACATGAACCCACCTACGATCTGCATCGTGGTGCTTACCTGCTGGTTGATTGGTGCTGCCATGCTGTTGCGCAATCGCGTGAACCGGTGGCTTTCCCGTTTACGTCCCTGGATGACGGTAATCGCAGCGAACACAGTGATTATGACCTTCTACCTCTGGCACCTTACGGCGTTTGCCATTGCATACCTGCTCCTCTACCCGATTGGATTAGGTCGAGAGATCGATAGTAAGCTGTTCTGGTGGTTGCAGCGTCCCGTGTGGATTATTGTGCCAGGAATAATCCTTGCTGGGTTGGTTGCAATTTTTGGTCGTTTCGAGCGTCATGTGCATCATAAGCGAACAGAAACCTGATCTTTGGAGCATCATAAATTCAGGTTTATGCTTGGTCAGTTTTTTCGATCGAGAAAAAAGCGTATAGAGGAGAAATTTAAGAAGAGGAGGTGAGAATTATGAGCAAGATGATCTATGAAACATTTCTGGGGAAACAAGGGTGTCAGGCTAAGAAATAAGATTTAACACATTCCTAATTAACGCATTAAATGCTCAAAATGAATTAATCTGTTTACCCTGTGAAATACGAGGGTTATCTGAAGAGAGAATTATTTCACGGGATGACCCCTGTTTAATGTTTCCTATCTAACGAGGTGTAATCAAAGGTATTAATAATTTCTTGACCTTTAATGGAAAATATTCTATAGTATTCCAATAGCAATTGCAGTATTGCGAGCATTATAAATATAAAAATGCGTGGTGCAATTTGAAAAAAATATTAATAGCAAGTTTAGTTTTTATTGTTTTGGTATTGATTTACTTATCCTGTCAAAAAGGAAATGATGGTTGGTATGATGATGGTACTAAATTCTTATGCAATGAATGTAAAGACTTTTATGCCTCAGAACTTGCTCCTTGTGAATTTTGTAACGAAAACGATACTCCATACCGATTATGTTATGATTGTGCAAAAAAACTGAATCAGTGTCAGCTTTGTAGAAAAAGAAGATTCTAAATCCAGCAAGACACTGCATGAGCAAAATGGAAAGGTAAAAGTTTAAAAGTTTACTCCTGTCCCCAGTTTTAGTTTCAAAAAAATAGAAGGAGGAGTTAATTATGGATAAAATGATTGCCTATTGTGGCTTAACTTGTACTGAATGCCCAGCATTCTTAGCAACCCAGAAGGACGATGACAATGAAAGGAAGAAAATCGCTGAGCAGTGGTCCAAGGAGTTCAACTGTGAGATAAAACCGGAAGACATTAACTGTGACGGATGTGTGTCAGGAAGCGAACAGCATATTGGTCACTGGGACGAATGTGGAATAAGAAAGTGCGGGCAGGAGAAAAATGTAAAGAATTGCGCTTATTGTGATGATTTTGCTTGCGAAAAACTAAGTGAATTCTTCAAGGCAGTACCTGACGCAAAGGTTACTCTCGAGGAGATCAGAAAAAATTTATAGACTGAGCGAGTAATAAAATATTGTCGATCTAAATCTGAGTGGGTTTTCAGTATTGATTGGAGCAGCTTTCTCAATGTAACTGATTTCTTTTTCGATTTATAATTTAACTTTCATAAAAGTAGCCTGTCCCCTTTTAGAATCTGTTGCTAAAATTTTCTTGACGTATAAAAATTTAGGTGATATAATTTTTTGATAAATAAATAATTTGCAGGTTTGATAGAATGGTTTTATTGTTAATAATAAAGGAGGGTTGAAATGAAAAGGAAGGTATTCTTGATAATTGTTATTTTGGCAATGTTAGCTGGCTGTACAAAAAAAACAACAGAACCAGAAAACAGTGCACCATATGTTCCTTATTCCCCGATTCCTTCAAATGGTGCTGTTGATCAGGCATTAGATGTTGATTTAAGCTGGACATGTGGAGATCCCGACGGTGACCCGGTAAGATATGATATATATTTTGGAACGAGTTCTCCACCACCTGTTATATCTAATAACCAATTTGAATGGAGTTATGACCCA
>Ga0209977_10001472_pt1 | contig 10345 bp, 17 predicted proteins | sample SumtaG_2_FD_183113 | JGI IMG/M metagenome (GOLD analysis project Ga0209977, IMG submission 183113) | Deep subsurface microbial communities from Indian Ocean to uncover new lineages of life (NeLLi) - Sumatra_00607 metaG (SPAdes) (version 2) | ecosystem: Environmental > Aquatic > Marine > Oceanic... | reverse complement strand
AGGGTTATTTTTCAATCCGACCGGTTCAAAAATGTATATCGCAGGCGCAGACGGAGATGACGTGAACGAATACGATTTGAGCACTCCGTGGGACGTTTCAACAGCAGTATATTTACAGAACTTCTCTGTTGCTGTGCAAGAACTTGAACCGACAGGGTTATTTTTCAATCCGACCGGTTCAAAAATGTATATCGCAGGCGCAGACGGAGATGACGTGAACGAATACGATTTGAGCACTCCGTGGGACGTTTCAACAGCAGTATATTTACAGAACTTCTCTGTTGCTGTGCAAGAAGCTATTCCACAAGGGTTATTTTTCAATCCGACCGGTTCAAAAATGTATATCGTAGGTTCAACTGGGGATGACGTGAACGAATATATGAGGTGGAATTAAATGGAAGGCGCAAAAGAACAATATTCCAGAGTAGTACTTGATTTAGGTGTAGCTCGCACGAATGAAATAATTAATATTTTTGGTGATCACCTCGCCATTCTAAAATTTACTGGTACAGCATCCACAGTCTTTTTTAGGCTCAATCATAGGCACAATAAAGAGATTTATCCTGTGGAAATCTCAGAGGTGAAAAATACGCCTTTCAAACGGATATTTTTGACAAATACGGCAGAACCAGGCAAGGAATTAGTTTTCGGAATAGGTGGTTTAACGATAATAATACCTGCAACCGCTCAAAAAGTGCAAGTAAAAGATGGCTCTCATAATGTTATTTCTCCTGCTGAAGATAAGCGGTTTAGATCGCATACGTTCAAGCAAAAGGATAAGACAACGCAGACTGCCGCAAATACCGCAGAACCTTTAATGGCAGCCTCAACACCCATAAACTGGGCGATAATCCACATTCATACAAAAACAGCACTCATGGGTGATAGCAGCCTCACGAGAGGCGGGGGAGCGCATGACGGACAAGAATATGCCGCAGGGTCATATATAACTCTTGAGAGATGTGATTTGAATGAAGTTTACATTATAAATGAAACGGTAGGTGAACAGGTTATTTTTTCAGAAATATACACAGAGGAAGCAATATAAATGGTGGGAGTAAGTGTTTCAATAGGGGATATAATGAGAAAAGCGGTATATGATACCGATTATGATGATTTTATAGACGGTCTTAGCTTTATATTCGGTGATAATAGTGATGGTGATTTGGAAACAACTGGAAACGTTGATTTGAGTGACGTAAAGTTTTACGATAACCTCACAATAAAAGCAGGACATACTATTACGTCCTCTACAAAGAAATTTCTGTTTGTTTTTGTAAAAGGGACGTTAATAATCGAAACAACAGGTGTAATTAGCATGAATGGCAAAGGTGCTGCTGGTGGTGCTGCTTCTGCGCAAGGCACGGCAGGTGTCTATGGGGGAGCTGGTGGTGCTGGTGGTGCAAAAGGATTAGAGCCTGCGGGTAACGGTGGAAATGGTGTAGCACCACGAGCAAGTGGCGGGAGCGGTGCAACAAATGCTACGGATGGTCTTATCGGTCTTGCGGGTATTGACGGCAGCGGTTATAGCGTTTTTAATATCGTTGATTTTATTGAATTTGTAAAAAACGACACGGCCTTTGGATCTGGCGGCTCGGGCGGCACTACTGGTGCAGGTGGTGGCGGTGCTGGGGGTGCTGGCGGTGCTGGTGGTGGGATAATAATTATTTTTGCACAAAAGGTTGTAAACAGTGGTAGCATTGAGGCAAAAGGGAATGCTGGTGCTGCTGGTGAAAATAACTTAACAGGCGGCTCTGGCGGCGGTGGTGGTGACGGCGGTTTGGTTATCATAAATACGCAAGCATATAGTGGAAATTCACCTTTGGTAACGGAAGGTGCGGGAGCTGCTGGTGGAGTAGGCTCGTCCTATGGTGACGGTGGAGCTGGTGCAGCTGGTGAAGAAGGAAAAATACATTTAAACAAAGGTTAAAAAAATGGTAACAATATCGCAAATGGCTTTGTACGTTTTGGAAAAAGACCCTACCTTTATTGAAAAGATGGGTTCGCAATTGTCTAATTGCACAAAGAGAAAGTGGGAGCTTGGTATATGCCCCCAGAAAATATACGATAATAGAGATATGATAATCGCTCAAGCGGAACAGGGAATATTAGGAGAAGGTTCATACTGGAGCTATCCTGATAGACGAATAGTTCTTTCAAATATCAGAACACATTATACGAAATTGGCAACGGGTGAAGATATAGCGGTAGAAGAGGCTGAAAAGTTTGTGGCTGAGGACATTCTCTATAAACTTCAAGTTATTAAGGAAAAGGGTATTGAAGATGTGGCGATAGGTGCCAAGGATGGAAAAGAAAAACTATCTTCTATTGCTTTTATGCTGCCTCCTATACTTGTTGTTAGCGGGGTGATATTAGTATTGATATTGCTCTTTAGAAGGAGGAAAAAGTAAGATGGGGGTATTCGATTCTATTTATGCAACGGGAGGATATTTAAAAGAAAAAATACCGCTGTATGGAGATATTTTCAAGCTTAAACGCGAATTAAAAGAGATGCCTGAACTCCCGGACATTATAAAATATGAGGTAGGTAAGGGTATTCTTTACCCTACCGATCCTTCGGAGCTTGGAGAGGAATTTGAAGAAATATTAGAAGTGTCCGAACGGGAATTGATAGAAGAGAAAGAAGAATTTATCCGGGAAATGGGATATACTGGGTGCGTAGATAAATATAACGAGTTTATGGAAAGAGATGATGCAAAGCTTTTATGTCAGCGAATAATCGCAAAGAGTACGACGGAAGAGGATGAAAAATGGCTGATTGTTGATTTGACAAGATTGAGGGAACATATAAAAGAACACCCTGTTGATTATTACGGAACGCCTGTGGGTGATATTTTCCAGAAACCGGCTCCAGAGATTTTGAAAGAAACGGTTGTAGAGAAAACAACAATAATAAAAGAAGCTATTGGTGATTTTAAAATGCCTGATTTTTCTTGGCTAAAATGGGCATTAATTCCTCTTTTAATAATTCTTTTACTACTCGCTCTTGGATATTCGGGGATAGGGGGCATAGTAAAAAGAGAACATGCAAGAAGAAGATAAAGGTAAGGATAAGGAAAAGAAGAAATTGATTGCCCAACTCGCAGTTATGCCTGCTTGGGCACTCGCATTATTGCTATGCTCAATATCACTTTTGGCAGCGCCTATAATCTACCTACTAATTGTATCCTATCGGAAGAGGAAAGCAACGAAGGAAGATAAAGCTGAAGAAAAGGAAAAAGAAAAGGAATGATAGAGGAATTGCTCAGCATCGGGATACTTGGGACATTAATTTTTATAGCCATTAAAGCGGAAATTATCAATGAGATGGTGCATTTGATTTATGAGAAATTGAAATAATTAGTTTCTTTCAATCCTTGTTTTATTGGATTAGCCTCTGTGCCGTTTGAACGGCGACTTAGAGTTTCAATCCTTGTTTTATTGGATTAGCCTTTGCGACTCGGCGATTCCCCCTCCGTTATCCCCTTTTCTCTTATTTCCTTATTCCTTTTTCCCATCATCTTTTCACATATATTTTTTATTTCATCCTATATAAATATATACTATTTTTTTTAAAAAGTAGGGGTTATTAAATGGGTATGGAAAAGAAAGGTTCTATGGCTCCCGCTATATAGAAAAAGGTGTACTTTTAGCATAGGTTATTTAGTGTCCACTTATTGTTTTTTTGCTTGTTCAATGTGTTTTTGTTCTAACATTTTTTCCGCTTCCAAGACTTCTTCTTCTTTCATAGTTTTTATTTAGATTTTGGGGTTTAAAACTTTTCGGTAAGTGTTCACTTTTCGCTGATCTTAACTTTCAGATTTAGGATCATGAATAAAAATCATCTTCCCATCACCAGCAATTTTCCATAAACTACCGCACGTTTCGCATAGCCAGAAACCGCTTTTTTCCATTTTAGCTTGCCCACACACCATTTTTCGAATGTAAAGCGATCTCAGGATACCGTTACAAATTTCAGGGAAGTGTCTTTCTCCAATCACATGATCCTTCTCTATCTTCTCACACCATTTTCTTATCATTTTTCTTATTTGATACAGAAAGAGTTGGTACAAATAAAGCTTTCGGACACTTAAACTTTATTTCGTATCAAGTAATCCGATCGGATTAGTTGTATCAAATAAAATCTGGCTAAAGTGTTGACTTCCTGGACGAACTTTTCCAATTTTTTGAAAAAGTTCTGCCAGATTTAGGGTGGTAGTTCACTCGTTCACATCCTTTCTTACTTCCATCTTACTCTTCCTCATCATCACTATGTGACCATATCCCATCATCCCTCAAGAAATCATGTGCTGTCTTCTCTGTCCGTATACCGTTCATTGCAATTCTAATGATAGTGCTTTCTATCACAGTCCACATCATTTCTTTTTCTTCATTCCTGCGCATTTCGCTATCAGGATCAATACAGAGAACTTTATCTCCCTCTTTTAGTCCCAACGCTTCAATATCTCCACGCTTCATTTTGCGACCATTAACCCCAACAGCCACACGAGAGCCTTTATTTCTCCTTACCTCTTCGCTTTTCTTATCCATCTTATTTTCTTCCATTTTTCTTATCCCTACCTTATTTGATACAGAAAGAGTTGGTACAAATAAAGCTTTCGGACACTTAAACTTTATTTCGTATCAAGTAATCCGATCGGATTAGTTGTATCAAATAAAATCTGGCTAAAGTGTTGAGTTTCTATCATTAATAGTTTTTTTTAAGAAACCGAAATGTTTATAAAATGATAGGATTGACTATCTACGAAAAATACGATGTATAGATGCATTACCTATGAATGTTGTAGAGCGAGATTTACGCCAGATTCGACGCTCGATGCTAAAAATACCACTATTGCCAGCCTTTAAAATATAAGCTCTTTCAGATTTGCGATATGAGCGAATGTTTTTCGGTGGTGAATACTAAGGTATGTCTGAATCTCTTCTCTCCTGTGTTTGTAAGCGTATGTCAGAATTCGTTAATCTTTTTTGCTTCTTCTAAGGCATTAATTGCTTCTATCTTCTTTTTCATAAATTCTTCGCTGACCGGGATATCTAAATCTTCGCTGATTGTGTTATCCATTACTTTATATCTGCCTTTAAATGCTGATGTTGCTATAATCCAGCCTTTCAATTCGAGAGTTTTTATATAACTTTTGATAACTCTCGCTTCGCTGACGTGCTGTGCCACTATCAGTCTTTCCAACCCGGCTTTATTTATTTTGAATTTTTTTCCACGCATTGCAAACGCTTCCACTTTTTGATATAAGATTCTCCCTACCTCTTCTAATTTCTTTTCTCGTTGGCTTGGAACATAGCCTTTTCCATACATTATCCCATTGTCCGTTATAACTTTCCGGTCTTTTCGGTCATGTGTGTGTGCGCCCCTCTTTTGTGGGCATGTCCCTTCCTCACCTTCATTCTCTATCATATCAAGATAGAGTGATAAAGCTTCGTTTAACTCAATACCTAAAACACCGTGCATCTTTCCTGTTTTCATTGCTACTGCTCCTTTGAATCTTTCCCAAAGCCTTTTATTTACTCTCCTCACATGAAGATTTGGTATTATTTCTTCTTCATCTTCTTCATCTTCTTTATTTTTTTGCATTTTTTACCCCTTTTTTTGGTGCTTATGTAGCCCATTCTTACTACTTAATGATACCTATGTAAACCGTTCTATATATATATATATCTATTATTAAAGAAAGAGAGAGAGAGAGAGAGAGAGAGAGAGAGAGGAAAAGAAGAAAGGAGAAAGGTTGTTTTGGGAAATAAAGGCAGGATAAGAGTTTATCTAATTATATATAAAGGTTGCTTAAAATCACATAAAAGAAGGAAGGAGCGGGGTTCTTTTGCTACATTCCATAAACACTCATTCGCAAAGTAGGGGTGCACACACACACGCCCAAAAAATTTATGAGCGATGAGGATGTATCGTTTTATGCTGGCAAGAAAGGGGGTTTCCCAAGAAGTCAACGACGCTTGGTTTTCCCCTTTCTCAAAAAACAAAGTTAGAAATACCATAAAAAAAATAATCGATCATAAAAATGTCTTTAAAAGTTCTTGATTTATTCTGTGGGATGGGTGGGTGGAGCGAAGGCTTTGCAATGGAAGGTTTTGAATGTGTTGGTGTTGACGTTGTAAATGTAGGGTATCCTTACCAATTGGTTTTAGCGGATGTAGAAACGCTTAATGGAAAACGGTTTAAGGATTTTGATGTTATTGTAGGTTCTCCACCATGTCGGGATTTTTCAAAGTTAGCGGTATGTTTTGGTAAAAAGTGGAAAAATCCACCAGACCCAATGGGCAAAGGTATAGAGTTGGTATATGCTTTTTTAAGAATTATAAAAGAAGCGAACCCCCGCTTTTGGATAATGGAGAACGTTAATGGATTACGCAAATATCTTAATCCTCCGGACATACAGGCTTGGATAACACAAACTCGGCAAAGGTGTTTTTGGGGGGACTTCCCGAATCTCATTCTTCCTATGGTTCTTTCAAAAAAGAATGTTATAGACATTCACGGTGTATATCGGAGTTATGCACGTGCAAAGATACCTTCTCCTATTTCAAAAGCATTTGCAGAAGGCATAAAGAGAGAACTCTTGTCAGCATAAAAAAGTCAGCTTTTCCTTTTAGGAAAAGCTGGGATGCAAAAATGTCAGAAGAAGAAGATATTGAAAAAATTGAAAAGAGAATAGAAGGATACCACCTGGAAGAAAGAGCCAAAAATACAAAGATAGAGACAAAAGAGGAAATAATATTAAAACGGCTCGAAAAGGCAGAAAAAGAGTTATCGGAATTGAAATCACAGGGTAAAGAAAATAAGGGCGGCGATGATGATGAGTGCTGTCCTGAGTGCGGAGGTAAGACGACCGAAATTTTAAAGGATATTTATCAGTGCAATAAATGTGGTGAGCGGTTCGAGGACGTTTAAATGGATGAAGAAGAAAGTTATAAGGATAGTTATAAAAATAACGTTGAACGCCTTATTCGAGAGGGGAAGACTTATCAGGAAGTTCAGGAATTTTTAAGGGGTAAATACGGGAAAGGAATAGCCGGTAAGACTTTCGGGGATGTCAGGGATAGACTCTTCCCGGATCGAAAAATTGAAGAGGGGCTTACAAAGGCAAAGGAAAGGACAGCGAAGGAAAAAGTAAAGAAAGAGAAGAAAGAAAAGGATACTAAAAAAGCAAAGTGGAGTGAAGGAAATCAAAGGACCGCAGATGATAGTAAAATAGCGGAATTACTCAACAGGGGGCTTTTCTACGCTATTCCATGCCCTACAAAGCAATTAAAAGAAAAAGACGTTCAGGACATAAACTTGGGTGGTGCGATCATAGCTACATTTCTGTATTATTTCCCAGATTTAAACTTGAATCACCCTTTAATTATCCTTTCGATGAGGATAATTCTTCTGTTCGTAGCGGTAAAAAAACTTTGTTTTGTAATCAAAGAGAAAATCAAAGAGGTAATAAGCGGAAAACAGGGGGTTGAAGGCGTTGACTTGCATTGAAACTATTCTCAAAGCAAAACACGTTTTTATAAGTGGTGATACGGGCTCCGGTAAGACTGGGTTTATTGCGAGGTTCGCAAAGAAGTATTTACACATTTTCATTTTCATCAATCCGCAAATGGAGCGTATCGTAGATGATATTTGCGAGGTTGTTACAGAAAAACCAGGGGAAATTCTCGAAGCTTTGGATGAAGGCTATTCAAAAATCGAGTATATCCCTGACGAAAACCCGGCAATTGCATTAAAGCAAATAGCACAAATACAGCGTGATTTGTTTCGGTTGGCAATAGATATGAACGTAAAGCAAGGTGAAATATGGATGAATGTCATTATTGATGAATCGGATTTGTATTCAGGTAAAATGGTAGTGGGGGGCTTAAATACAATCGCACAAAGAGGACGCAGGCACGGTATTAGGGGCTTCTTCCTTACACAACGGGGACAGCTCATAAGCCATACAATTCTAAACCAATCACGACCGCACGTGTATTTCCTTCAAGGCGTTCAAGAAGCGCCATACTTTGAAACTTACAATATCCCTATCGAAGAGCATAAAGAGCATCTCGAAAAACCGTTCTGTTATGTTCTTTGGGATGGAAGAGAGATGGTGGAGTGCGATAAAATAAAATGATGGGAGGAAAAAGGAATATTTAGATGTTAAAATTATTAAGACACCGTGATAAATTGTATAAACGAACGGAACGCTTTAAGAAGCGTATTCTTAAATTAGAGGCAGATATAGCAGATATACGTGATTCTATGGAAAATTGCTTGTGGGTTGTAAAACAGTTAGCTCTATAGATGCTGGATGTTGAACGGAAATCCAGCGAATAAAGGAGATAACAAACGATGTTGAAAAAACTCGGAATCCAAAAAGGCGTTGATTTAACGCGACCACAGCTGAGCATAGGCTTCTTTATGACTCTGGCGCTTGTTGTTGTAGTGATGATGGGTGCTATTGCAGTAGGGAAATACATATATACACAGTTGAGTGGAGTAACAAAGAAAGTAGTGCCAGGAACACTGAACACATTTGAGCTTGAGGCTCTGATAGAACGCGGGGGTGCATAGACATGGCCATTACAAACGAATATCAGCCGTCAAATGTTCGACTGAAAATCGTAAAGGGTAACGGTTTAGCGGAATTGGACGTTCAGGAATGGGATATATCACGATTCCAACCAACCACCGATATCACAAGAGCAGCACATGGACTCCATGCAGGATTGGAACGGGACAAGCTCGTACTAGTGAACGATAAACTCGCTGCCCTGGGATGTCGCGGGGATCGTATAGTTGTTGAATTTGATACAGTAGCAACCGGAACAACGACTTGGGCGATGTTAATAAATGGGATATTCCTCGACATGCTCGACTTGACCGCCGTGTCTATAAAGGTGCAGCATGGGTTATATGCGAAATACAGCAAATTCCCGGTGAAAGTAGAAGCTTTGGTCGAAGAAGATGCAATGGGTATAGACACGCAGAAAATCGAAATGGTGCATAACGTAGCTTGCACAGTGGACGGAACGGCAAAAGTCCAGAAAATACGTGGTGTTCCGGATAGTAGAATCACCGCAACCGCAACTGGAGCAACAACCGCTGTAACATTACTGCAAATGATAATGACGCCAAAACCCGATGGTGTTTTTGTGATTCCACGATTAGCAAGAATCTGGGCAGGTTCAGGAACGCCTACATAAACAAATAAATTCATATAAGAACAGCTGAGCGAGGTCGGTGGAGGTAAATGTAACTCAGTTTATTTTTATTTGAATATCAAATACGTGTTTGAATACCAAAAATTCGAAATAGAAATAGGGAAAAAAAATGGATTATAATACTGCATATGGAATTGCAAGTGACGCGGTAAAAGACATTTTAAAAAGATATTTTCTTCAATCTTTTGAATACGTTCAAAATTTCTCTGTTGCTGTGCAAGAAATTGTTCCACGAGGGTTATTTTTCAATCCGACCGGTTCAAAAATGTATATCGCAGGCGCAGACGGAGATGACGTGAACGAATACGATTTGAGCACTCCGTGGGACGTTTCAACAGCAGTATATTTACAGAACTTCTCTGTTGCTGCGCAAGAACTTGAACCACGAGGGTTATTTTTCAATCCGACCGGTTCAAAAATGTATATCGCAGGCGCAGACGGAGATGACGTGAACGAATACGATTTGAGCACTCCGTGGGACGTTTCAACAGCAGTATATTTACAGAACTTCTCTGTTGCTGCGCAAGAACTTGAACCACGAGGGTTATTTTTCAATCCGACCGGTTCAAAAATGTATATCGCAGGCGCAGACGGAGATGACGTGAACGAATACGATTTGAGCACTCCGTGGGACGTTTCAACAGCAGTATATTTACAGAACTTCTCTGTTGCTGCGCAAGAACTTGAACCACGAGGGTTATTTTTCAATCCGACCGGTTCAAAAATGTATATCGCAGGCGCAGACGGAGATGACGTGAACGAATACGATTTGAGCACTCCGTGGGACGTTTCAACAGCAGTATATTTACAGAACTTCTCTGTTGCTGTGCAAGAACTTGAACCGACAGGGTTATTTTTCAATCCGACCGGTTCAAAAATGTATATCGCAGGCGCAGACGGAGATGACGTGAACGAATACGATTTGAGCACTCCGTGGGACGTTTCAACAGCAGTATATTTACAGAACTTCTCTGTTGCTGCGCAAGAAGCTATTCCACAAGGGTTATTTTTCAATCCGACCGGTTCAAAAATGTATATCGTAGGTTCAACTGGGGATGACGTGAACGAATATATGAGGTGGAATTAAATGGAAGGCGCAAAAGAACAA
>Ga0209977_10001471_pt1 | contig 10345 bp, 11 predicted proteins | sample SumtaG_2_FD_183113 | JGI IMG/M metagenome (GOLD analysis project Ga0209977, IMG submission 183113) | Deep subsurface microbial communities from Indian Ocean to uncover new lineages of life (NeLLi) - Sumatra_00607 metaG (SPAdes) (version 2) | ecosystem: Environmental > Aquatic > Marine > Oceanic... | reverse complement strand
TTAATTATAAAAAGTTAATACTAAAAAAGAATAAGATTTTCAAATCATTGAAAAGCCTACAATGTAAATTAAAACAAAATTAAAATAATTGATTATAGCATTCCTGTATATTTCATCATTTTCCGAGTTATAGATTCAAAAATATCTTCTACCCTATCTCCGGTTTTGGAAGAACACTCAAAATATCCTTGTAAATTATGTTTTTCAGACAATTCAACAGCGTCCTCGGTTTCGACTGATCGTTTTTCTTGGAGATCTATTTTACCTCCCACCATAATAATTGGGATTTGTATTTGTTTTTCTCTGACATTTTTCTCAAAGATAGAAAGCCAGTCATCTATATTTTTTACGCTTGTATATCGAGTTATATCATACATAAATATTCCACCGTCAGCACCTTTTGCAAAACTTGGTAATAGAACTTTAAAGCGTTGTTCTCCCCCAAAATCCCAAATTCTGATAACTACTTTCTTTCCATCGACTTCTAAGTCTTTCACGTAAAAATCAGCACCAACGGTCATTTTGATGTCTTCATCAAACACTTTTGTAAGGTACCTATTAACAAGAGTAGTTTTTCCTACCCCTCCATCTCCAAAAATGCATAATTTGAACGCACCTTCACGATCTATCATTTCTAAACCCTCATTTTGATGATAATATATTATTTTTCCTCTAACTTTATGTGTTAGTCTATAAGAGGATTATTTATACATATTATATTTAATGTCCTATTTTAAAGTTAATATTTTTTTGTATTTAAATTATAATTTTGACTTCTTAATAAAAAAATCTTCTAATATGTAGAACAATTATCCCTTCAACTTCATAAAGCATCCTTACAGAAGAAAAATAATAAATATCATTCAGTATAAAAGTAAAATTATGTCAGATCAAAAAATTTATTATAAATTTTGGCCAAATGGCGTTCCAAAAGAAGTAGAGATTCCAAATAAGAATTTGATTGATTTTCTCGAAGATTCTGTGAAAGAGTATCCTAATAATGTTGTAACATATTTTATGGGATTCGAACTCACATATACTATGTTACTTGATATTGTATATCGCATGGCAACAAAATTAACCGAAATTGGTATAAAGAAAGGTGATTGTGTAGCAATCCAATTTACCAATAATCCAGCATTTATAGCGTATTATTACGGAGTTTTAAAAATAGGTGGAGTTGTTACTCCAATTTCGCCATTATTTAAGAAACTTGAGATTAAACGACAGCTGAATGATAGTGACGCAAAAGTTTACATCGGTTGGGAAGGTTTTTCAGGATTAGTGGATCCTATTATTGGCGAAACCGGCGTAAAACACAAGTTTTATAGCAATTTATCTCCCTATTTATCACCTGACCCTATGGCACCACCTGAATTTTCCATGGGAGGAGAACCTATGATTGAGGATTTAATTCGGGAAACTAAACCAAACCCACCGGAAGTGGAAATAACTCAGGATGACTTAGCTCAATTGCAATATACGGGGGGAACAACTGGATTCCCTAAGGGCGCAATGTTAACTCACGGAAGTATTGCTGCAAATATATATCAAGCTGAAGCGTGGTTTGTTGAAAAAGAATTAGGAAAAGAAGTATTACTGGCGGCTTTACCGTTTTATCACATATATATGGGTTTTATGATGAACATGTGTGTCCATAATGGGTGGAAATTAGCATGTGTCTTCAATCCTCGGGAAGCTCAGGAAGTCATTGAAGTTATTGAAGCAACCAAAGTTACTGTATTTCCCGGAGTGGCGGCTATCTACAATAATCTAAATAATTACGAAGGAATTCAAAATCACGACTTGTCGAGTATAAAATATTGCTTAAGCTCAGCGGGACCCCTCCCTGACGATGTGAGAAAAACATTCGAAGAATTGACGGGATCCAAGCTTCGAGAAGCATATGGATTAACCGAGATGTCTCCAGCTGTCACAGCAACTCCCTTTGAAGGTAAATTAAAACCAGGAACGATTGGAATGCCCTTCCCTAATACAGATGTAAAAATATGCGATTCCAGCGGTAATACGCTTGGAATTGGAGAGGTTGGAGAACTAGTAACAAGAGGTCCACAGATGATGAAGGGGTATTATAAACATGAAGAGGAAACTAATAATACAATCAAGGATGGTTGGCTGTGGACGGGTGATTTAGCACTAATGGACGAAGATGGTTATTTTGTCATTAAGGCTCGGCTAAAAAATTTAATCAAATATAAGGGACATTCTGTTTACCCTACGGAAGTTGAAGATCTCTTGTATTACCATGAAGCTATTGAGGAATGTGGTGTTATCGGAATAATTGATGCCGAAGGAAATGAAAATATCAAAGCCTATGTCGTAATAAAGGGTAATTATAAAGATAAAGGAATAATAGAGCAAGACATCATCGATTGGGCAAAAGAAAACATGGCAGGAGATAAGTATCCTCGATATGTTGAATTTATTGATGAAATTCCTAAAACAGTAGTAGGAAAAGTTCTTCATCGCGAATTGAAAGACTTAGAAGCACAAAAGAAGTAGTATAAAAATAAAATGTTACTATTTATTTCTTTTTTATTAGTCTTCCTTCTATTTATTTTTAATAATATTTGCGTCTCGCCGTTTTTTTTTATAAGAAATCACCATCATTTTTTTTAGTATATTCTATTTTAATTGTATTAATGATGGAAGAAGCTATTTTTGGAGCAGGTTGTTTTTGGGGAGTCGAATCTAAATTTGGTAAGGTAAAAGGTGTAATTTCGACTGAAGTCGGCTACACTGGGGGATCGACGAAAAATCCAACATATAAAGATGTATGTACTAACACAACTGGACATGCGGAGGTGGTTAAAATAACCTTTGACCCTAAAGTTGTGTCTTATGAGGAGTTATTGGAAATCTTCTGGGATATCCACAATCCTACTACGCTTAATCGCCAGGGTTGGGATATAGGAACTCAATACAGATCTGTGGTGTTTTACAATAATGAAGAACAACGATTATCTACAATAAGATTAAAGGAGAAGTTGAATAAATCCGGAAAATATAAGAAGCCAATTGTTACTGAAATAGTTCCGGCTGCTGAGTATTATAAAGCAGAGGAATATCATCAAAAATACCATGAAAAAAACTAAAAATCAACATTTTAATTGAGCTTATATAAAAAATTTGGTGAATCATAACCAATTAATAAATACACTTTTTTTATGAACACTCTTAAATTATTTTATGTTAAATCATAGATTAATAGATCCACCCCGTGAACCCGAAAAGTTTGTCAAAAAAGCAGTTCAATTTTTACAAAAGCATGCGAAAAATAAAAAAGTGTTCTGTGCGCTCTCTGGCGGGATCGATAGCTCGGCAACCTATCTTCTGCTCAAAGAAGCTAAGATCGAAACGATCCCAGTTTTCATAGATCACGGACTTATGCGAATAATAAGAGGAGTAGAAGAAAGAGAACATATTAAAAAGTTATTTCCTGATGTTTTAGTTATAGATATTAGAGAAACTTTTCTACCAAGGATTTTTGGAGAAGAAGATGCTGAAGTTAAAAGAAAATTATTCAAAAACGCTTACTCCGATACAATTAGTAGAGTTATTAAGGAAGAAAATTGCCAATTACTAGCTGATGGTACCATTTTACCGGATATTGAGGAGAGTTTTGGTGTGAAAATCTCAGACCTTAAAGAGACAATGTCATTGCAAGAAGAGCTTTCATTAAAAGCTAAAAATATGCAAGGTTTTGTTAAAAGCCAGCATAATTTAGATATTGAATATGATGTAGAAGCTACAATCCAACCTGTTGCTAGTCTTACTAAACCCGAAGTTAGAAAAACGCTTGAATACTTCAATATGCCCCCAGAATTAGTATTTAGGAAAGCTTTTCCAGGCCCCGCGCTTTCAGCGAGGATAATTGGTCCCGTAACTATAGAAAATTTGAGATTTGAGAAAAAGGTCCACGACGTCGTAGAATCCGCAATTAACGATTATTACACAGAAAAGTTTGGAAAATCTATGATTTTTAATGAAAAAGGAGAACAAGAACCTTTTCAAGCGTTTGCTGCAACAACTACAGATGTGTTATTAAGAAAAGTAACAGGGATGATTAATGGCAAAAGAACTTACGAAGTTCCTTTATCGATTAAAGGTGAATGGGATTTTGAAAAATTAGTCCATTTTTCATCTCAAATAAAAGGCTACGCTAGAATCCTTTACGAACTTTATGAAAGCCACGAGGGGATTTATGATGTAATAATTCGTTCTATCAATAGCGTAGATGCAAGAACCGCAAGTGTTACGAATTTACCAATAGATTTAATTGAAGATTTAAAATATAGGTTGTTAGAATTTCCAGACACAAAAAATATCTATTTTGATATCACGCCAAAACCACCAGCGACAATTGAATACGTCTAAAATGTACTTATAGGGAATTGAATCGAAAAGGAAATTTGAATGGAATCCTATAAATGGGATTAAAAAACCATTTAATGCAATACTTTTGTAGAGGCTTTCAATCTTTTCAATTTCGAATCGTAATCCGGACAAATTTTATATTCGGGAAAACTACATAAGTTTTCAATTTTTGGAAGGTTGCATGTGTGCAAAAATGGACAGGATAAAATAGCGCTTTCAAGGTCAAAATTTAATTCGCTAATCATTAAAACATTCACCTTTTATTTATTTTTGAAGGAAAATAATATGTCATTTGTCCATTATATCCTTTCAAAGAAATTAAAAAAATCTGACTGAGTGAATTTATTAATTTTTAAGAAAAGAGGTTTTAAAGCTACAAAACAGTGGTGAAAAACAGATTAATTTCTATTTAATAATATCGGTTATAAAACAAGTTTCTACGATTTTTATTCCAACGATCTGAGAGATTTTATCTTCTATTAGTGGATTAAATTGCTCTATAGATTCAATATCGACTTTCATAAAGAGCCCACAATCTCCCGATAATCTCCAAATAGACGTTATTTCTTGGATTTTCTTTAATTCAACAAGTATCCTCTTAATTTCTTTAAAGTCTGGCTCAACTTTTATAGTTGCAGAGGTTTTGGGTTTTGTATCAAGCTCATATTCCACTGTAAAACGCGTTATTGTCCCTTCTTTCTGCATTTTGGATACTCTTCTTCTGACTGTTGCTTCTGTTTTTTCGATAATGTCACTTATTTCTTTAAATGACTTTCTGCCATCTTTCTTTAATTCTTCTAAAATCTTTATATCTATTGGATCTACAGTCCTCATTTTAATAAGCTCTATCATCTAGTTTTATTTCTTTAAATGACTTTCTGCCATCTTTCTTTAATTCTTCTAAAATCTTTATATCTATTGGATCTACAGTCCTCATTTTAATAAGCTCTATCATCTAGTTTTATTTTTTTAAGCACTTATGATCAAAATATATAAAAATAGTTTAAATAAATTACGAATTTAATTAATAATTATATCGATTTTGTTTATAAGATTGTGGAATAAAACAATTTCAAATTCTTTAATTGGACAAGTCTTAAATTCCTAGAAATTTGGGTCAATAAAACTTAATTTTAACTTTTTTCGATAATGAATAAGCATTATCGATGAAAAAGTTATTTTTCACTAACATAAATCTATAAATATAATAATCGATTGTTTTATTCATGAAAAAAAAATAGTGAGAATAACTTCACAATTAAAAATAATAGAAGAAAAGACTTAAAAAATGTGTAATAATTGTAATTGCGACGGTTATGATAAATGCTCTATAGTAGGCTACCTTCCAATTGGTTTTTGTTGTTCCCACTGTTACCTTTATAACGAAACTCATACTTGTTTATTGACAAAAACAAAACATCTTGAGGATGAGACTATTTCAAAAGTTTCTGAGGGAGAGTTTAAACTTATTAGTTCTTCTATCGAGGGAAGTCTTTTAAGGGTGGTAATAGAAAATAAGGGAGAAGAAATACCTATTTATATCGATCTTAAAAAGCACCTCGAATAAAGAAAACACATGAAGGGCGAATTTTTAATCGAGCAATTAAATTTGTATAAACATGTAAAAGATCCATTAAAATTTATATTAGATATATAATTACAAAACACAAGAAGAGAGAAAATAGGTATTGATATGAGCGTCATCAATTTTGAGTTTAGGAACGAAGTCCTCAAGCATAATGCTTCTTTAAGCTACTGTTATCAATGTTCAACTTGTTCTGGAGGATGCCCTATAGCTTTAATCACTAATGGATTGTATAATCCAAGAAAAATAATTGAAGAAGCGATCTTAGGGTTACAGGATAAATTAGTAGAGAGCCAAGATCCTAATCCTTGGTTATGCTCAACATGCCAAAAATGTGTTGAGCTTTGTCCTCAAAACGTAGAGTTAACTGAGATTTTTACTCTGATCAAAAACAAATGTTTTGAAAATCATAAGTATCCAAAACCTTATTATCTACAAGGTCATTCAGTATTTGAAAATGGGGTCGCAATTCCGTATTCGAATGCGATTATTGTTAGGAGGAAAAATCTAGGTCTTCCTGAAATTAAAACTGCACCTATAGAGGAGATTCAAACATTATTGAAGGAAACTAATTTTGAAAAAAATATTCTAGAGGGGAACGAATAAAATGGGATTTGACTTATTTTTAGGGTGCGTTATACCTGCTAGGTTACCTTACTTAGAAGTGTCTTCAAGGAAGGTTTTTGAAAAACTTGGTATTGAATTGCACGATGTTGATGGCTTCAGTTGTTGTCCTGACCCAACAGGGATTGAACAAATAGATCATAAAACTTGGCTGACTTTAGGGGCGCGAAATTTAAGTTTGTGCAACAGTAATGGCGGAATAATATCGTTTTGTTCTGGTTGTGTTGAAACATTGAAGGGCGTTAACTATAGTCTAAACAGGGATAAGGACGTTAAGAAAGAAGTAAATGACTACTTAAGCAAAGTAGGAAAAGCTTATGATGGTGAAGTAGAAGTAAAACACTTTGCTCAAGTGTTATATGAACATATCGATAAAGTTAAAGATAATGTTGAAAAACCACTAGAAGGCTTTAGGGTTGCGGTTCATTACGGTTGTCATTATTTAAGACCTTCAGAAATTATTGAATGGGACGATCCTTTCGAACCAGTTACTTTAGATGAAATTGTTAAAAATCTTGGAGCTGAATCTATTGATTACGATTTAAAGATGGAATGCTGTGGAAATCCTGTTGAAAAATCAGATAAAGATTTGTCTCTACAAATGATTGATAATAAATTGAAAGCCATCAAAGAATCAGGAGCTAATTGCGTTGTTGTAGTGTGTCCTGCTTGTTATCAACAATTTGAGTTTAACCAACGAGAACTCAATAAAAAAAACAATTCAGAATATGATTTCCCAATTTTTTATCTCTCAGAGTTAATTGCATTGGCTTTTGGTTTCATACCAGAAGAATTAGGTTTTAAATTTCACAGGATAAAACCAAGTAAACTATTTGAAAGTATTAACTTCACAGTTTGAAATTCACTATAGAAATAAAAAAATATTTAGGAATTATTAGAGGAATTGATATTTTATGGCAGATGTTTTACCAAAAAAAACAGTATTAAAAGATGTTAAAATCTTCAAGGATCTTGAGGAAGAAATCATTAAAGCTAATAAGTGCTGTGCATGTGGCGCTTGCGTAGCTTATTGTTCAAGCCAGACTTTTGATGTTATCAAAATGGAAGGATATACCCCTCAATTCATTTCAGATGCGAATGTTGAAAATTGTAAAGAATGTGGAGTGTGTTATTATATATGTCCTCAGACAGAACCGTTGATGAAACATTTGAAAGAAGATTATCGAATTAAAGATGAGATTGGGTTTATTCAAAATGTAATTGCGGCAAAAACGAAGGATGAAAAAATAAAAGAAATGGGACAAGATGGAGGTTTAGTAACTACTCTTCTGACGTACTTATTTGATAAAAATAAAATTGATGCCGCCATTGTGTCTGAATATGACGATAAATTAAAACCGATTCCAAAATATAACAAAGAGGAACTATTGAAATCTTCAGGGACAAGATATTCAATATCGTCAAACATTTTACCTCTAACAGATCTTTATAATATTGCGCAGGAAATTGTTGAAAAGCAACATCAAATTTATGATATAAATCAAATTCGTATGGCGTTTGTTGGAACCCCTTGTCAGTGTAGAGCTGTCCGAAAAATGCAACTATTAAGTATCAGCCCTGCCCATGTCATTAAATATGTCTTTGGTTTGTTTTGTATGGAAAACTTTGATTATGAGAAATTGTTCCAGTTAGTGAAGAAGGAGACTAACGAAGATCCAACAAATATAGCTAAGATGAACATAAAAAAGAATTTTTTCATAACAAATAAAGAAAATAAAGTTTATGAAGTCGAACTCCATAAATTTGACGATGCTGTAAGGAATCATTGTCATGATTGCGATGAGTTCACAAGCAGATTTGCTGATATTAGCTTTGGTGGTTCTGGTGCGGTTCAACAAAATTCAATGGTTGTAATACGCACTGAAAAAGGTGAGGTTCTTATCAATAATGCAATGATGGCAGGTTATATTGATAAATTTACTCCTAAGAAGTCTACAATTACGGAATGGAAGGCAAAAAAAATTGACTTGCTTAGGAGAATGACAAATAATAAAATAAATAAATCTTAATAGGTGAAAAATTTGGGAGAAAATTCAAAATCCGTTGTAATTATTGGAGCAGGAATCGCTGGTATTCAAGCTGCTTTAGATTTGGGCGATATGGGGATACAGGTACATTTGATCGAAAAACAGCCTTGCATTGGAGGCAGAATGGCTCAATTAGATAAAACCTTCCCTACACTTGATTGTTCAATTTGTATCCTAGCTCCTAAACTTTCAGAGTGTTATAGACATGATAATATTACGCTACATACTCTTGCAGAGATTCAAAAAATTGGAGGTTCAGTAGGTAATTTTTCTGTCGATGTGCTAAAACACGCTCGGTACGTTAAAGAAGGCGTATGTACTAATTGCGGAGATTGTGGAGCTATTTGTCCTGTTAGAGGGATTACTAACTTTTTTGATGCAAATTTAGTTACGCAAGCAGCAGCACAAATAGCCTTTCCAGCAGCAGTTCCTGCGGCATATCGCATTGATCCAAGTAAATGTTTGTATTTAAATTATGAAATTTGTGGATTATGCTATCAAAACTGTGGTGCGGATGCGATTGATTTCACACAAAAAGATTTAATACTTAGCTTAGATAATGTTGGAGCAATTATAGTTGCCACTGGTTTAGATTTAGCAGAAGATATTCATGATTTAAATATCTATGGTTATCAAAAATATGATAACGTTGTCACTGCAATGGAACTTGAAAGATTAATTTGTGCTTCAGGTCCACAAGCAGGTCATTTAAGTAGATTAACCGACGGAAAGCACCCTAAAAAAATCGCTTTTCTTCAATGTATTGATTCACGCTCTCAGAAAGGACAAATGTATTGTTCCTCTGTTTGTTGTATGTATACTACAAAAGAAGCTATGATTGCATTTGAACACGACAACGAGTTGGAATCTTATGTATTTTATATTGATATGAGAGCTGGAGGCAAAGGATTTCAAAAATTTCTACAAAGGGGCGCTAAAGAGTATAATATTAAGTATTTAAAAAGTAAAATTTCTCACGTAGATGTTGATAAGGATGATAATCCGATAATCACGTATGAAGATTACGAAACATCTGAAATAAAACAATTAACAGTAGATCTGGTTGTATTAGCAACATGTATAATCCCATCGAGGGGGATAAATAAATTAGCAGATGTATTAGGTATTGATTTAGATCACTACGATTATGTGAAAACGAATCCATTTTTACCTGTGGAAACAAGCACAGAAGGAATTTATACTTGTGGATGCGCTCGGGAACCAATGGATATCCCCCGTTCTGTTGCTGAAGCCAGCGGGGCAGCAGCAAGAGCTGCGGAAGTTATAAAAGGAGGTTAAAGAAACTATGTCCGATAAAGAAGAAGAACCTAGAATTGGAGTATTTGTCTGTTCTTGTGGAAGTAATATTGGAGGGCTTATAGACGTTAAAGCTCTTACCGAATATTCTAAAACTCTACCGAATGTAGTGTTTACTGAGGATAATCTCTATACTTGCTCAGAAACAGGACTAGCACAAATTAAAAATGGAATCAAAGACCATAATTTGAATAGAGTAATTGTCGCATCATGCACTCCAAGAACCCATGAACCTTTATTCCGAGATTGTGTCAAAAAAGAAGGTGTAAATGAGTATCTCTTTAATTTTGTGAACATAAGAGACCAAAATACATGGTGCCATCAGAAATATCCACAAGAGGCGTTTGACAAGGCTAAAGATTTAATCCGTATG
>Ga0209977_10001470_pt1 | contig 10349 bp, 7 predicted proteins | sample SumtaG_2_FD_183113 | JGI IMG/M metagenome (GOLD analysis project Ga0209977, IMG submission 183113) | Deep subsurface microbial communities from Indian Ocean to uncover new lineages of life (NeLLi) - Sumatra_00607 metaG (SPAdes) (version 2) | ecosystem: Environmental > Aquatic > Marine > Oceanic... | reverse complement strand
ATTAGAAAACACAAATAAATTGTTAAATAGCTATCTTGACATTCGCGGAATTAAAACCGGTTATACTAAAGAAGCAGGAGAATGTTTAATAACTTTAGCCCGAGGCGGTAGTAGGAAGGAACAAGTTATCACTGTGGTCTTAAACAGCCCGGATCGTTTTCAGGAGTCTAAAATAATCGTTGATTGGGTTTTTAGAAATTTTAGATGGTGAAATAATATTATAAATATACTCAAATGAACAAGAAAAAACAATACTATAAGAAGAACAACTTTACTTTATACTATGGAAATTGTCTAGAGATACTATCCAGACTTAAGGAAAATTCAATAGATATGATTTTTGCAGATCCTCCCTATTTCCTTTCTAGTGGGACTTTTACTTGTAAAAATGGGAAAATGGTTAGTGTAAAAAAAGGGAACTGGGACTTAAGTAATGGACTCAAAAAAGATCTAGAATTTCATATTAGTTGGATTAAGGCTTGTCGCAAAGTATTAAAGCCAAATGGAACTATTTGGGTAAGTGGAACTTACCATTCTATATATCAATGCGGTTTAGCATTACAAATGGCAGGCTTTCATATTCTCAATGATATTTCTTGGTTTAAGCCTAATGCTTCTCCCAATTTGAGCTGCCGTTTTTTTACAGCTAGTCACGAAACTTTAATTTGGGCAAGGAAAGATAAAAAAGGGAAACACACCTTTAATTATAAAGCAATGAAAAATGGAAATTGGCCAGAAGATAAAATAAAGAAAGAGGGATTACAGATGAGATCAGTATGGTCAATTAATACTCCCAAAAAAGAAGAGAAAAAATTTGGTAAACATCCTACACAAAAATCTCTTGATTTACTAAGACGAATTGTTTTAGCAAGTACTAGAAAAGGGAATGTGATTCTTGATCCATTCACTGGCAGTTCTACAACAGGAATTGCTGCTCATTTATATCAAAGAAAATTTATAGGTATTGATACTAACAAACAATATCTTAATTTATCAATAAAAAGATTTGAGGATTTAAATAATAGACCAAAACTTAAAATTTAATTAATAAATCATGTTATCAAGTAAAAAATTTAAAGCTCTGAAAAAATACATTGAAATCATTGAAAAAAATCAAGGCAAAACCTTAGGACAAATTCAGAGTAAATTAAAAAATTCAAAACATGATCATTTTAAAAAAGGTGCGAGTGGATTAATTATTGAAAATTTACTAGGGTTAAAAAATAATAGTTCTCCCAAAGCCGATCTTGAGAAAATAAAAGTGGAAGTAAAAGTTCTTCCAATTCAACTAGACAAAATTAAAGCAAAGGAACCCACTCAAATTAAGATGATTAACTATTTAAAAGTCGTGAAGGAAAAATGGGAAAATGCCGAAATAAGAGAAAAAATAGAGACTATTCTTTGGATTGCTTATGGAGTTAAAAAGAAAAAAGGAGAATTTGTTTCTCAAAACAAATATATTCTTCTAGATTGGTTTATCGATGCTCCAGACAAAGAAACACAAAAGATTTTTAAAAAGGATTGGGAAAATATTCAAACTTATATTGCAAATGGAAAGGCTGATGAATTATCATGCAGTATGGGGGAATATATTGAACCCAAAACAAAAGGAAGAGACAGTAAAGATCTAAGAGATGCTCCGGATGGTAAAGGAGGAACTATCAAAGTTAGAAGAAGAGCTTTTTATTTTAAGAAAGATTATACTAATTCTAAAATAATTTCGGAGTTAGATATTAGAAAGGAACACAAAAAATGAGTAATACAACCGCAGGAGAAAAATTTGAGGAAGCACAACATAAAACACATGAAATATTTTTATCGGTTATAGGGAAAATAGGATTATTCTCGGCTGGCATAATTTCTCTCAGCATAACTTTTGTAGGATATCTCACTAGTAACGGAAAGGTTGATTTTTCAATTAAATTTCTTCATGTTCCAATTTATATGTATCTTTTTACTAGCTGGATTATATTAGTTGTTGCACTCATATTTAGTTTAGCCTACCAATGGTTTGAAGGTAAATATATGTACTCATCCTATTTATTGAATTGGACTAAACAAGAAAAGGTTTATGTCGAAAAAATTCCAAGTTTTTCAAAAAAGAATAAATTAAATTATAAGATCAGAAATAGACTTAAGAAAATCACCTTTATATCATTTGCCCTTGGATTAGTTTTTTTGATTATTTTTGCTATCAGTTCAACATACCAGTTATTAGAATTATGCAAAAATGGAACTTGATCTCCTAAAAAACCTTAACCCCGAACAGAAACAAGCCGTTACGCATAAAAATGGTCCGCTTTTGATTATTGCTGGCGCCGGGACTGGAAAAACAATGGTAATTACCAGAAGAGTCGCTTGGCTGATCGAGCAAAAAATGGCCAAACCGGAGGAAATCCTAGCCCTAACCTTTACTGATAAAGCAGCCTCTGAAATGGAAGAAAGAGTAGACCAACTCATCCCGTATGGCTATACTGACACCTTTATCGGTACTTTTCATAGCTTCGGTGACCAGCTAATTCGAGATAATCATTTGGAATTAGGACTGACAGCAGATTTTAGAGTTCTTTCTCAAGCGGAACAAATCTTATTCGTCAAAGAAAATCTCTTTAAGTTTCGTTTAAAAGATTTGTTACCTCTGGGAAATCCTGAAAAGTTCATTCCGGCCTTGCTTAAAATTATCAGCCGCGCGAAGGATGAGGAAATTACGCCGGAGGATTACAAAAAATATATAAAGAAACTAAAAAATCCTAAAACTGAATCAGAAAAATTAGAGTTTGCCCGCCAGGAAGAAGTTGCCAACTTTTACGAAACCTATCAGAAATTACTTCAAGAAAACAACTATCTAGATTTTGGTGATCAGATTATTTTACTTCTGAAGCTCTTTAGGAAAAGATCTGACCTTTTAAAAGAATATCAAGAAAAATTCAAGTACATCCTTGTAGATGAGTACCAAGATACAAATTATGCCCAGAATGAGCTTGTAAAACTCCTAGCCGGAAAGCACAAAAATATCACAGTCGTCGGTGATGATGATCAAAGTATCTATAAATTCCGTGGAGCTGCGATTAGTAATATCATCCAGTTTGAAAAAAGCTTTCCTCAGACCAAGAAAGTAGTTTTGACTAAAAACTACCGTTCTACTCAAGAAATTCTAGATCACGCTTATAATTTAATCCAACATAACAACCCTGATCGCCTGGAGGTCCAAAGTAAAATTGATAAAAAACTGGTTGCTATTCTTAAAAAGAAGGGAGAATTAAAACACTATACTTTTGATAAAGACTACGAAGAGGCCGACTGGGTCGCAGAGAAGATTCTAGAATTATCCGCCAAAGGCGGATCCGCCTCTGGCGGAAAAAACAAGAATAAAGAACTTAAGTTTAGTAACCTTGCGATTTTAACCAGAGCAAACAGTCACGCTGAACAATTTGTTCTATCTTTAAAACAACTTGGAATTCCTTATATCTTCTCTGGCGAAAAAGGTTACTATCAAAAACCGGAAATTAATCTCTTGGTAGCATTTTTAAAAATTCTTTCTAATCCTGAAGATAATATCGCTTTCTTCAACCTTGTTTCTTCAGAGATCTATAATCTCCCTCAATTAGACCTGGTAGTAATTAACCAGTTCGCCAACCGCAAAAACTATCCTTTATTTGAGGTTTTTAGCCAAATAGCCGATGGTAGCAACTTGCCTAAAATCAGCGATGAAGCGAGAGGAATTATTACGATAGTGAAAGATGAGATTGAAAAATATCTTGAGGAAACAAAGAAAGATACAATTGGCCAAGTGCTTTATAGTTTTTTGGAAGACAAACTCTATCTTAAAAAATTAGCGGATAAAAATCGAGAAGAAGAAATTCAAAATATTTCCCGTTTCTTTGATAAAATCAAAGCTTTTGAGCTAACTGCCGGGAATCAGAATTCAGCTTCGGAATTTGTTGATTATCTAGAGTCTCTAATTGAGATAGGCGAGGGAGAGCGAGAATTTGAACCAGATTTAGACACTAATGCCGTAAATGTTTTAACAGTTCATAGTGCAAAAGGTTTGGAATTCGAAGTAGTATTTATGGCCAACCTGGTTAAAGATCGCTTTCCATCTCGCGATCGCAAAGAGCAAATTATGCTACCAGACCAGTTAGTAAAAGAGATTCTTCCTGAAGGTGATGCGCATCTTCAAGAAGAAAGGAGACTATTTTATGTCGGGATGACCAGGGCAAAAACAAATCTTTATTTAACTTCAGCAGAAAATTTTCAAAACACCAAGAGACCAAAAAAACCTTCCCGTTTTGTTGTTGAAGCTCTAGGAAAAGGTAAGATAGACGAAACTGAAAAAATCAAACTTTCTCAGCTGGAAAGAATTAAGCGTTTTAAGAAGAAGACCAAAAAGCAAAAAGCCCTACCGCTTGCGAAGAAGGCTTTAGTTCTATCGCATAGACAAATTGACGATTATCTGACCTGTCCAAAGAAATATTGGTACATTCATATTCTACGCGTCCCGCTCTTGCGTGAACATGCGATTGTCTTCGGCAGTGTAATTCATAATACCATCCAGGACTTTCTCAAAGATAAACAAAAAGGACACTCAATGTCCTTTGAAGAGTTAGAAAAGTCTTATCAGAATTATTGGATTAACGAGGGTTATTTAACCCGTGAGCATGAAGATCAGCGAAAGGAAGAGGGAATTGAGATCTTAAGGAAATTCTATCAAAAAGAAGAGGCAACTAAAGAAGTTCCATTCTATATTGAGAAACCCTTCAAATTTAGCGTAGACGGTACCTTGGTGCGAGGGCGCTGGGACAGAGTTGACAAAACTAAAGATGGGATAGAGCTCTCCGACTACAAAACCTCAGCAGCCAAAGATGAAAAAACTGCCAAAAGAAAAGTTGCCGACAGTCGGCAGTTAAGACTATACGCACTCTCTTATCAAAATATTTATAACGAGATTCCCAAAGCAGTTAGTTTAATCTTCCTAGGTTCTGATAATAAAGGAAGTAGGGAAGTGACTAAAAAAGATTTAGAAAAATCAGAAGAAGAAATCAAAAAAGCCGCTTCAGGGATTAAAAAACAAGCCTTCAAAGCAAAACCAGAGTACAGAGCTTGTAATTATTGTCCGTTTAAAAACATTTGTCCGGACAAGCGCGAGGATTAAAAAGTCCCACGTTTTTGTAAACACGCGGGACTCAAATAAGACACCTAGAAATGCGAGAGTGAAGATAGTCACTAAATAGAACGAGGCCAATGCTCCCAACTCCAACCCCTAAAATAGACATTATCTTCCAGGGGGGAAAGGGATAGAAAATGAAGGCGAGAGTAAAAAACAATATTGCTACAAGGAGTAAAATAATCCCACCAGCTATTCTCTTCTTCATTCAGGTCCTCCTTTCTTGTCTTGTTTGACTAAATTTTAACGAGCAGGGACTTAGAAATATACTACAAATTAAACTAAAAGTCAAGTGCTAAAAGTATTACATTTTGCTGACCTTCACCTTGGCGTTGAGAACTTCGGCAAACTCAATCCTAAAACTGGCCTTAATAGTAGAGTAGAGGACTTTCTAAATGCTTTTGACCTTTTAGTAGAAAAAGGCCTTAAAGAAAAAGTTGATTTAGTAATCTTCGCTGGGGATGCTTTTCGTGATCGCAATCCTAATCCCACCTTACAACGCGAATTTGCAAAGCGAATCAGCAAATTCATTCATGCTGGTATCCCAGTAATTCTATTAGTAGGAAACCATGATCTTCCCAGAGTAAAAAATCGTGCCAACACTTTGGAAATCTACAAAGTCCTCGACATTCCAGGATTAACTGTGATTGACCAAATTGAAATTATAAAAATCAAAACTGGCAAGGGCTATGTTCAGATTGCTGGAATTCCTTGGGATTATTTCTTAAATCTTTCCCTAGCTCTTAAAGCCGAGCAGAAAAACGATAAAAAAGAAGATTTAAAAAAACTTCTCGAAGAACAAATCAAAGCAAAGATTAACGATCTTGCCAAGAAGCTAGATCCTGACTTTCCAAGCATTCTCACTGCTCATCTCCCCCTAGGACAACAATTTGGTAGCGAGCAAGACCTCGAGATCGAACTAGATATTTTCCTTAAACCAGAGATAGTTATCAACTCTGACTTTGATTACATTGCCCTGGGGCACATGCATCGTTTTCAAGAACTATCTAAAGACCCTCTTGCCATCTACCCAGGGAGCCTAGAAAAAGTCGATTTTGGCGAGAAAAACCAAGAAAAAGGCTTTGTAATTGTTGATCTTCCCCAAAAAAAAGACAAAGAGGGGATTGGAACATCAATCAAGCCTGCTACTTATAAACTTTATCCAACCTCGAAACGAAGATTTATTGAATTGGAATTTAATCTCGAAGAGCTCAAAGACCCTAACAAAATCTTTAAAGAAATTGAAAATCAAAAACCCAAGCTAGACGGTGCAATTGTTAGAATAGTTCTTACTGGAGCAAAAGCTACCTTAAATCAACTCGATCATTCGTGCCTAAAAGAGCTTTTGAGTTCAACTTACGATTATGTCCTTCACACAGAATTTACTGACAAAAAGAAAACCCGTTCAGAATTAACTGTTGAGGTAACTCCTCTTAAAGCACTGGAAGAATATTTGAAATTAACTAAAGTTCCTAAAAATAAAATTGATAATTTAAAAAAACAGGCTCAAGAATTAATGAAAGAAGTAGAGGAATAAATGCTTCCGCTCTCAATCAAAATCAAAAATTTCATGTCTTACGGGGAACGCGAGGAGGCCCTTGATTTTAACAAATTCCAAATTGCTTCTTTAACGGGGCCTAATGGAGCAGGGAAATCTTCACTTCTAGAAGCAATCACATGGGCATTATGGGGAAAAGCACGGGTATCAGATGATGAAGAGTTAGTCCATAACGGACAAGGAGAAATGGAGGTAGAAATAGAGTTCTTGGTAAACGAGAGAAGATTCCGCATTCTGCGCAAGCATACCCCCAAAAGTTCAACTTTGCGTCTTGAGCGTTTTGAAAAAGACGAATTCTATGATATTTCAGAAGACTCTATCCGAGAAACCCAGGGAAAACTAACCACAGAGATTCTCAAGATGCCCTATGAGGTTTTTATTAACTCCGCTTTCCTGCGCCAAGGCCGAGCAGATGAATTTACTGTCAAAAGCCCTGCAAAACGCAAAGAGATTTTAGGAGAAATCTTGGGGCTCTCTTACTATGAGGAGCTTGTGAAAATTGCACGTCTTAAACTAAGAGATAATCAAACCAAACAGCAATCCTTAGAAACACTGCTTTCAGAGTATTCCGATGAAGCTGAGAAAGAAAAAGACTATCAAGTAGAAGACCAAAAGTTAACCGAAGAGATTAAAAGTACTGACCAAAGAAGAGAAGAAGTGAAGGAAGATTTTGAAAGATCTCAAGAAAAACAAACCAAACTTCTTGCTGAACACGAAGCTCTGAAAGAAAAACGAGAACGGATTAAATCCTTAGAAGAAGAAATCGCCTTAAATCAAAAACGTCTTGCTAAGATTGAGGAAAACATTGAAAAATACCAAGCCGTTATCTATGAAGACAAAGAAATTGAGGAAAGCTACCGCAAGTGGGGAGAGCACGATAAAGAAAACAAGGAACTAATCAAAAAACTAGAAGAACAGCGTAAACTAGAAAACAAAAGAAGCGAGATTGAGAATCGGATCAATGCTGAAAAACGCAAACTGGAAGTCGAAAAAGGTCAACTGGAAGCCAGAATTGACGAGATTAAAAAGGAGATTAAAACTTCCCCCGAACTCAAAAAGGAACTTGAGAAAGCCCAAACTGAACTCAATAAACTAAACCAAACTGAAGAATCAAAAATCGAACTAGAGAAGAAAGTCCACCAACTTAAAGAAGAAATTGCTGGCTTGAAAAACAAAAACGAAGCAATTAAAGAACAAGGGGAAGATACAAAAGAAAAACTAGGGTTAATTGAAAAAGCAGAATCTAATTGTCCTTTGTGTAAGCAGAGTTTAACTGATAAACATCGCGAAGATGTCAAGCTAGAAATTGAGAAAGAATTAGAAAATAGGAGAAAGAAATGGCTTCAGAACAATCAAGCAATTGAAAGCAAACAAAAAGAAATCGAAAAAACTGAAGTAGAAATCAATAATCTTAGGCGAACTCTCCTTGGTAAATCTGCAGTGGAGCAGAAGATTGGTGAAGTTGAGAACCAGCTCAAGCAAATCAAAGAAAAAACTACTGCCCTCGAAGAGCTTGAAAAAGAATTTAAAGAGAAAGATAGTCAGCTGGAAAAGCAAGAATTCGCGCCTTTGGACCAAGAGATGCTTAAGAAAATTGTTGACCAGATCAAGAAAGTTGACTATGATCCTGAAATTCACCAAAGAGTCCAAGGGGAGCTAGAAAGATTACAACCGTTTGTTGAAAGAAAGCACCGCCTTGATAATGCCCGTGAAAACTTGAAGCGCTATCAAGAAGAGAAAAAGAGTTTTGAAGAAGCGATTAAAAAGAAGCAAGACGAACAGACAAAATTAATCAAACAAGAAGAAAAAGCGACTTTCAACCTCAAAGATCTCAACCAAATTAATGATTTAATCAGTGAGCTCAAGGATCAGTTAGACAAAATAGACAAATCACTTCTAGAACTAAGAGAAAAACAGGCAACCCTCAAAGAAAAAATCAAGCAATCCCAGAAGATTAAAGAAGGACTTAAGAAGAAGGGAGATGAATTAAAGAAACTGAAAGAAGAAGCAACGAATCTCAAGATGCTTGAAGGCGCCTTTGGTAAAGATGGGATTCAAGCAATGATTATTGAAAATGCAATCCCCGAAATTGAAAATGAGGCAAATCTAATCCTAGACCGGATGACGGATGGGCAAATGAAGGTGGAGCTAGAAACCCAAAAAGCAAAGAAAACTGGCGGCAGCAAGGAGTCATTGGAGATTAAAATCACTGATAAGCTTGGTCCTAGGGCATATGAACTCTTCAGTGGGGGAGAGGCCTTCCGAATTAACTTCGCAATCCGAATTGCACTGTCTAAACTACTTTCCAGGAGAGCAAACGCCAAATTACAGTTCCTAGTGATTGATGAGGGCTTTGGCACTCAAGACAGAGCAGGGAGGGAAAATCTAATTGAAGCAATTAATTCTATTCGTAAGGATTTTGATAAAATTCTCGTGGTTTCTCATCTTCCAGAAGTGAAAGAAGTTTTCCCAGTGCGGATTGAAGTAACAAAGGATGAAATAGGATCACATCTGGAGTTGAAGGAATAAGAAAGCTCCCTGCGGTCATTCGCGGGGAGCTTGAGGTTTAGATTTTTTCTTGGCGTGTTTACCCTTCGATCTTCTTCCGATGCGTCTGGTTTTAGGTTTACGAATGAAGGAAGCAAGATCCTTTGGCTGTGGCTGGACAAGTACCGCAACTGCGATAAGAACAAACGCTACGAGCATGAGAATGACATCACAGAAAGGCCAATTAATCTCGTAGCTGGCGAAGGGTTCGTAAGCCTTAGGATTCAAGAGAAAATCCTCCAGGTCTACTATGTACCCGAACAGTTCAATTATATATCCGAACATTTATGACCCTCCTTTCTATCTATGAGAGAGGGAGGTAAAAAGCAAACGCGGATCTCAATTGTGAAGCTACATCTTACGCTAAAAGGTAGCACATCTAAGCTTTTATGTCAAATAAAAAGCCGCAGTAACCCAACTGCGGCTAGACCGGACAAATATTAGATTTCCTTGAGTTCCCGGTACATCCTGGAAAGCTCTTGGTAGTCTTTTCCGAGGAAAAGCCGGACCAAGATTGATCTACGAAGTTCAATCTCAATCCTCTTACTGTAAGCACCGAAAAAGCTATAAGTCATGCTTCTGATAAGATGGTCGCCGGGGTGGTCTCTATTAAAAAGAATGTACTTCTTGACCTCTGTCCGGATACGACTCATTTCCTCACTCTTTGAGGTCACGCTTTCAGCTAGAAGATAGATGATGAGCGCAACAGTGAACGTCAAAATTAAAACAATATCCCAACGAACCTCGTAGTTGGCCCAGCTCGCGAAGGGCTCGTAGCTACCAGGGTTATAAAATAAGTCCTTGATCAGAGACCAACTTGTCTCATAACCGATGATAGCTAAAACCCGGTTAGTAATATTCCAAAACCATTCCATTTTACAATTCTCCTTGATGGAGAGAGGAAAGAAAAGGGTTTAATTCTTTTTTGTAAAGTTACGTGTTACATCATAAGATAGCATATTTAAGTTTTCATGTCAATTAAATCTCTCCTAAAACCAGCAATTTTAATCTTTCTGATCGCGCTTTTTTTAATCCTCACAAACATCCCTCACCTTGTGGCTTATTTTAAAACCCCCGAAG
>Ga0209977_10001469_pt1 | contig 10352 bp, 9 predicted proteins | sample SumtaG_2_FD_183113 | JGI IMG/M metagenome (GOLD analysis project Ga0209977, IMG submission 183113) | Deep subsurface microbial communities from Indian Ocean to uncover new lineages of life (NeLLi) - Sumatra_00607 metaG (SPAdes) (version 2) | ecosystem: Environmental > Aquatic > Marine > Oceanic... | reverse complement strand
GCCGATAAGGATCAGTAATGCTCCCATGCCTATTGTCAGCACTACCGACCTTATTTGATTAGACCTAATCTGTTCCCACACAGCTGAAGTGTCTTCTTACTGAGTAAAACTAACCTTGGGCGCTTCTCTTTCGGCGGCTAGAGTAACCTCGAAGAATTCACTAGCCTTAAACCCGGTCATGCTGGCTACAATGTTAGACGGAAACATCTGCGTCTGGTTGTTGTACCTCAGGACTGAATCATTGTAATACTGGCGAGAAAAACTTATCTTGTTCTCGGTTGAGGCAAGTTCCTCCTGAAGTGCCAGAAAGTTCTGATTGGCTTTAAGATCGGGGTAGTTTTCCACCACAGCCAGTAAACGGGATAGGACCGAACTCAGCTCACCTTCGGCCTTGGCTCGCTCACCGGCTCCAGCAGACGACAGCTGCTGGGCAAGATTACGGGCTTTGGTTACTGATTCCAGGGTTTCTCGCTCGTGTTTCATATAGCCCTTGGCAGTTTCCACCAGGTTGGGAATGAGGTCATGGCGTCGTTTTAGCTGAACGTCAATCTGCGCCCAGGAGTTCTTTACTTGATTACGCCGCCTGACCAGGCCGTTGTAGATAGTTAGGAATAGGATAAGAAGAACCACAACAACACCGATAATGATATAAGCTGCTATTGGCATATTAAACCTCCTTTACTAATGTTCTCCGGGTGTTTTCTAATCTCCATTGCCTCTTCACTCCGGGGCTTCGAATACTTCCTCCAAGAAACTGATGACCTGTTCCCTGGAATCATGTTTTGGCGGATGTTCCCCAGCCAGACGTCTTATCAGTTGAGTGACCTCACCTCCGTCAAACCACAATCCATGTTCATCATGGCATATGTCGATGAGGATTTCAGGCTGTTCGCCTGTCGCTGTTTTTTTCATATTATGGCCACAGACGGGGCAATTCCGTTTCTTTTCTGGAGAAGCGGCTTCCTGAGAGTTGAGGATGCCGTCAAAGAATGCCTTTGGCTCTTCAAGCCCCTGTGATTTAAGTAAAAGCTCCAGCTCTCCAGAGTCAAACCACACCCCCTTACAGCTATTACAATAATCGAGCTCAATATTTTGATACTCAACGACTATCATATCGTATTTACAAACAGGGCATATCATTACTTTCAGACCTCATCAGGTTGTGTAATATTATAACATAGCAAGCTGAAGTCTTGAGGCGGGCTTTAGACAATCTCTATCTCTATATCATCCACGCTCTGCACTGCTTTTCTTAAATCAACCAGGGCTATGGTGCGCTCAGAAATATAATGTTTATAAGCTGAAGAGGTGAATATAGTAAGGCATCTTCTGCCATACATTGTGGGCGGGGCATCTGGCTGGTGAGACCTTATTAAGACATTTTTACCCAGGCGAGACATGATTTCCTCGAACCAACCTCGCCCGAATTGAGGTCTCCCAGTATAGGGATCGGTTCCCAGGAACTCGCCTTCCCTTTCCTGCCAGTCCCCCCAGGTTATTTGATGCCATTCGGCGCTACCTAGCTTAATCCTACTTATATCTTCTAAACCTGACACATCGGGGAGTGCTCCATGCAGGGCAATGATTCCATTTGGCGTGGACACAGCCAGTGGCAACTTGGAAAGAACCTCACTATATCGCTGGCGAAGTTCGGTATCCAGTCCTTCCCAGAAATCGGCAGGGTGGAAGCTGACTACAGCATGGCCTTCGTGATTTCCCATAAGCAGATAAAGAGAATCGGGGTGCTCAGTTTTTTGCCCAAGCAAAAAGTTAATGTTCTCCAAGGAAGCTGGCCCTCGGTCAACATAGTCCCCCAGAAAAACCAGCTTATTCTCCGACTTGAGATACCTGTGGATAATTTTCTCCGTGGCTTCGAGGTCACCATGAGTATCGCCGACGAAAATGATTTTGCCTGACTCCAACTGTATTAACTTTGCTTCCGAGGCAAACCTCTTCTCCGCCTCGTTGAGCAACTCTTTTATCTCTTCTCTGGTCACAGGACAAAGCTTTCCTTCACAGAACTGTGCATCCCACAGCATAGATGTTTTCCGTGATAAAAATCAATACTTGCCCTGGAAAGCCTCGCCCCTAATTGTTTTCGCTTAATTACTTTTGATATGATGCGAGTATGAAGGCCGGTCTGGTCTATCACTCAATCTATTTAGAACACGATACCGGTGACCACGTGGAGAATCCTCGGAGGCTGGTAACTGCGGTGTCCTATTTGAAAGAAACTGGAATTAAGGAAAAACTCACCTGTCTGCCTCCGCGCCCCGCCTTGCTAGAAGAACTGGAGATGATACATGCGCCAGAGTACATCTCCTATGTTAAGAGTAAAGCGGAAAAGGGTGGTGGTTGGCTTGACCCTGATACCGTAATGTCTCCGAAGTCTTACGAAGCGGCCTTATATGCTGCCGGTGGGCTTCTGGTGGCTGTAGAAGCGGTGATGAAGGGGGAGGTTGATAACGACTTTGCTTTGGTTAGACCACCGGGGCACCACGCTATTCATGATCGAGCAATGGGCTTCTGCATTTTCAATAATATAGCAATCGCCGCTAAATTTGCCCTGAGCAAGTTCAGTCTCAACCGTGTCCTTATCGCTGATTTTGATGTCCATCATGGCAATGGGACTCAGGATGCTTTTTATGCCGACCCCGAAATCCTTTACTTCTCCACCCACCAGTATCCCTTTTATCCCGGGACAGGATGGATGGATGAAACTGGAACAGGTGAAGGAGAAGGAACTACGGTTAACTTTCCCATGGCCGCCGGCTGGGGCGATGAGGAATACTTGAGAGCTTTCAATGAGGTCTTGGTTCCAGTAGCCCGGGGATTTGAGCCACAGCTCATCCTGGTTTCTGCTGGTTTCGATGCTCACTGGGCTGATCAGCTGGCTATGATGCGGGTAAGCGTTAAAAGTTTTACTCAAATGGTAATGATATTGAAAGAACTGGCTGCCGAACTATGCCAGGGACGTCTCGTTTTTACCCTGGAAGGTGGCTATAATCTTCAGGTAGTCGCTTCTTCCATAAAAGCTGTCTTTGATGTGCTTCTGGGTAATTCGGGGATAGATGACCCTTTGGGAAAAGCATCAATGGTAAGAAAGCCCCAGGGATTTGACGAGCATATCGAGGAAATAAAGAGAATACACCACCTGGAGGGATACTAAACCAAAATTCAACAATAAAAAATGCAAAATGACAAGGCAAAATACGACAAATTCTAAGCACAAAATTCGAAATCCTAAACAAAAGAAAAGAAAAATTTAATTCTTCTCAACTAATGACCATTGTGCTTGCCCTACAGATGAGAACCCCGTTCCGATGATGAGTTGCCTTGACTACCGAGCGTCTCTCAACATTGCCCAGTTAGTCAGGCTAGTGTTAGGCACATTAGATTCTTCTGTCACTTTGAAGCCGAAGTGCTCATAGAGCCGGACGTTTTGTCCTTCGAGCGTCTCAAGATAGCACGGCAGACCCTCTTCATCTATTCTTGCCAGCATTGGCCTGAGCAACTTACTAGCATAACCTCTTCCCTGAAACTGAGGGTCTACACCGATGGCTTGCAAGAACCAATGCTTAAATGGGGCCAACCGACCGTGCACGGCATCTATATATTGGCCAAGACCCCTCATTCTGGCCCCTCCGTATCTCGCAACGCCAAGAATCTCGGAGAGTGGAACGGAACGCAACAGTCTCCAAAGTATAACGGGATAGTTGTCGGATGGCAGCCAAACGGCGATTCCCTCCAAATCTTGAGATGTGGCATGCACTTCACCATATCGGATGCCATTGAAGACAGATAAAGAGAAGAAGTAGGGCGCTATCCTTTCCCGCTCCGCCTCGTCGGGGAAGTAATATTGGAGAGGTGGGTGATTCCAGAATGCCCTGATTAGTGCCTCAGTAGCACGCTTAACGTGAGACCTGTTCAATTGCACTATGTCGTCCTCACTACTGTTCATCATATGGCCGTCTATTTGGTCTGTCTCCGAGGCTTGTTGCCAAATATGATACGGAACAGGTACCATCCAGGTCAACTACCCACGCGGCAAACAGCTCGCTATTTCATGCAATGCCATTGTTATGTACTTGATATCGAAGAGTTGGCAGAGGCTAGCGTAACAAGATGAGGTTTGGTATTTAATTTGGAATTTTGAATTTGTTTAGGATTTAGAGCTTAGGTATTAGAAATCGGTTTGATATTTACAACTAGGCTGGTCTCTTAGTGAAAGGCAACAGTGCTCTCCACTCTCGCCTTTCCCATACCACGAGAAGTTGTCCGGCGATGCAGACAGAGCTGTAGGTGCCGATGATAACGCCGAGGAGCAACACCAGGACGAAATAGTGTATGGTGGCTCCGCCAAAAAGAAGCAGGGCTAAGAGCACAAAAAGAGTGGTCAGGGCAGTATTTAGACACCTCCCGAGCGTGTCAATGAGGCTATCGTTTACCGTTTCAGCGAAGTCGGGTCTAATATGCCTTGATACATTTTCCCGAATGCGGTCAAAGACAACCACAGTATTATTGATGCTGTAACCCACAACGGCTAGTAGTCCGGTGATAAACAGGGCATCAATCTCCACCCCGGCAAGCCAACCCAGTAAGGAGAAAATGCCTACTATTATGAACACATTATGGATAACGGCGATGACGGCACAACTGCCCCAACGAAAAGGCTTAGGCATGCGGCGAAATGCCCAGACAATGTAAAACATCATGGCCACAGCAGCTATTATTACGGCGATGACGGCATTGCGTGTTGTTTTTGCCGCCACTGTTCCCGAGACGAAATAGTAATCGGTTATTTCAACCTGGGAATCTAATTCTGCCCCGAGTTCCCCTGCCAGCTCTCTTGCCTCATCCGAGGTTATTTCTCTGGTGTGAATGATGAAATTACCTTCACCGGCGTTTTGAATAGTTGCCTCGGTATATCCCAGCTCGGCCATCTCCTCCCGTAACTGGCTTTGTTCAACTGGCGGGCTAAACTGAAGAATCATGGAAGTACCACCCTTAAAATCCGTTCCAAGCCGCAGCGGGGTTCCGAGCTGTATTTGAGAGATGACCAGGGAAATGATTCCTATAACTACAAGTATCCACGAAATAAGGAAAAACCACTGCTTCTTGCCAACAAAGTCCATCATTTCGCATTCCTCTCTGTTTGGACTGGTACTCCGTAAGCTGCTAGATTAGTGACCACTTGGCTGCCTATAATCAAGCGGAGGAAGGTTCTGGTGACCACGATGGCGGTGAACATGGATAAGGCTACGCCAATAAACAGGGTCAGGGCAAAGCCTCTGACCATGAGAGCACCAAGCGTACCGCCAAGCCAGAAAAGGATAAGGCAGGCAATAAATGTGGTGATATTGCTATCCCTGATAGCAGTCCAGGCACGGTTGAACCCAGTCTCAGCAGCAGCACCTAAGCTGCGTCCCCCTCGCAATTCCTCCTTCATGCGCTCAAAGATAAGGACATTGGCGTCCACTGCCATGCCTAGAGAGACAATAAAGCCGGCGAGGCCGGGCAATGTGATAGTTACAGGGACAAGCTTGAAAATGGCTAGAAGCACTGCGCCATAAACTGCTAGACTAAGGCAAGCCACTAAGCCGGGCAGGCGATAATAAAGAAGCATAAATACTAGTAATAGTACTATCCCAATCCCTGCCGCCAATATGCTCTTCTCAATAGAATCCTCCCCTAAGGTAGCATCCACAGTCCTTTCGTAGAGCGGAACACTAGGTTCAAATTCTCCATCTGCCCACCTCCCCAGTGGAACGTCGATCCGTCCAGCGTTGAGCACGTGTGATAGTTCTTGAGCATCAACAAGACTCAGCCCTGTAATTTGCCCCCTGTCTTCTATCACCGCCTGAACTGTTGGGGCGATGATTTGACCGTCTTCACCCCTGAGCGGCTCATCACCCAGAAAGATAGCGAGTGGTTTTCCGAGAAGGCGGGTGCTTATTTGTTTGAAAAGTTGCGCTCCCGTTTTGTCCATCTCAAACAGTAATAATACTTGGTTAGTTGTTGGGTGCAGGGTGATCTCAGTGTTTTCCTTAAAATATCTGCTGCTGAGAACCAACTCTTTTTCCTCGCCATTGACTGTGGCTGTCCCGGTAGCAGGAACCCAATTTCCTTCCGAATCCTGTTCCCTGAATTCGAGCACGGTGAAGAGTCCAACCATTTCCTTAGCCTTCTCGATGTCAGCAATACCCGGTATTTGGATGACAATATTATATTCTCCCTCGTGTTTCTGTATTTGGGCGGTGGACTCGGTTATGCCCAAGGCATTGATGCGCCTTTCTATCACTCCCTTTACACCTTCCATAACCTCATACTCTGTGCCAGGCTCGATATCGCTAACATCGGCTTGGTAAACCAGGTAGCTGCCGCCGGCGAGGTCAAGTCCCAGCCTTAACCCTTCTCTGCCGAAAACATTCCTATCCAGCGGGACTACGGACCACAAGGCGAAGCCGAATAGAACGAGGATGAAAATAAGTAAATAAAGGTTACGCCTTCTCAACTTAGTCTACCTTTGTGTCAGATATTGCTTTTACTTCAGAATTGTAGGATTTTCGGGAAACTCTTGTTTGCTGCTTGCTCACAGTTGACAGCTCTCTTCGAACCAAGGCTAATGCTTCTTCCCGGGTGCTTAACTCACCGCTGGCATGAGCCTCGTTGACCATGGCGAGGAATTTACCAACCAGTGGTCCCGGTGCTAAGCCAAACGTATCCATTATATCATGGCCATCAATGAGTTTCACGGGCAAGATTTTGGCTTGCTGATTGTCGTGCTCTGCCAGTATGTAGTTTATTAATTGGCAATGTTTTCCCCAATCCTCCATAGATACCAGAGGACCACGGCTGGCCAGAAAATCGGCTAAAGCCAGAACGAGTATATCAATGCCAGCATCGCCGGTATCTCTAAAGTAGCGATAAATTGCCCGTTGGGAAGGAAATTCCCCATTTGCCATCTGAACTGGGCGAAGGTGATGGTAGACAAGGCTTTCCAAAAGTCTTATTTCCCGATTGCTAAATCGCAACCGTTCCAAGATGTTCGCAGTCATGGCTGCTCCTTGCTTTGTATGCCCTAAAAACCTGGCTCTACCTGTATCATCAATAGACTTTGTCATTGGTTTCGCAATATCGTGGAATAGCCCGGCTAACTTGAGTAGAACTTTATGGTTACTTCCGCTGGAAACCTCCTGGGACAGGTGCCTGTCTATCATGTCAGACCAGGGGGCAGTAGATAGCATAGCGTCGTTGCTGTACTCCCAGTCACTTTCTCTAATGAGGAATTCTATGGCAGCTACGGTTTGTAAAGAATGGTCGAAGACATCCCAGAAGTGCGCTGTTGGTTGTTCCACCCCCTTGCCATCTGCTAGCTCGGGGATTAGGGCAAGAAGTAGGCCAAGTGTATCTAAGTATCTCAGGTAGTAAGCAGCTCGGGGCAGAGTGAGCAAACGAAGTAACTCTTCTCTGATTCTCTCCCCCGGGACTTCAGTAATAGCCTGGGAATAGCGGCGAATTAAAGATTCCGTGTCTGGCTCTATGGTGAAGTCAAGCTCGGCAGCCAACCTTACTGCCCGCAAGAGTCTTGCGGCATCGGCTTCAAATATTTGCTCGCTCACCCCCCGCACTATTTTATCCCTCAAATCCTCTTTACCGGAAAAGAGGTCGATAAGCTTGAGGGAGGATTGCTTCTCAGTTAAAAGGCTTGCCGATTTTCGGGAGCTCATCTTGGTGGCCGTACTGGCGGTGACAAATTGGCTGAGTTCGAGAGCCATGGCATTGATGGTAAAATCGCGGCGGCCAAGGTCAGTTTCGATGTCTCCGCTAAAAGGGGAGAAATCAAAATGCCACTCTGCACCGTGCGATTCTTGATTCTGTGAAATCCCTGTTGTCTGCTTATCTTCAATCACCACTACTCTAGCTACGTCGTTGACATCATCGAGGAGCACAAATTTGCCTCCTATTTCTCCAGCTACCTCCCGAGCTATGGTTACGGCGGTGCCGTTTACGGCAATATCTATGTCATTTGTATCCCTACCCAATAGACAATCACGGATGAAGCCACCAACGATATAGCCTTGCTTTTTCTGGATATCTAACAGGTGGGATATCTTAGCCAGGGTGGCAGCTAAATTGCCGCTTTTTATAGAGGACATGACAGCGCATTATAGTTTGTGGCAGCAGGAATTGTAAAGGTCTGTTGATTTTCCTGGAGCATTGTTATTCTGGCTTACGAACGGGAGTACATTTCATCAGGATAACGTCTGCCGGGGAGGGGAAAGGTCGGGCTAATTTATCTGCTGCCCTTAGAATACCATAGGAAACAGAGAGCCAAAGGATCGACGGCTGGTTAAGGCGATTTCAAGAATTCAAAGACCCAGTACTTTCTTGGGATTCTCGTAGTAGAGCTTTCTGAGAATTTCTTCATCAAAATCAAAGCCTTGATGTACCTCGTCCGCTATTGGACACTTGCAGCTGAATTTCTCACCCATGGTATATTCCGCCTTTTGACAAAGGTCAATTTCACACCTTACCCTATCATATAGCCAGTCGAAATCATTAGTTCCAATGGACAAAATGAGGTCCGAACCAAACAGGATTCTGTCCTGGTACTCTATAACAAAATTCCTTATCGTCTCTAGGTCCTGGATTAGGTACCGGTGATACGCCGTAATACCGCCACCGTGGGACATGTCGGTATACAAATTTGGGTGTTTGTCTAAGAGTTCGGCGATCACGTCAAGATGATTCCCTCTCATTAATGTATTCCCGTAGTGAGCAAAGATGAAAGTGACTTCCGGGAAATCCGAAAGCACTTCGTCCATCTGCTCCTGTAGTTCGGGAATGTTAATAAGACTGCAGTGCATCAAAACCGGGACATCATATTCAGCTACCTTCTGATAGACCTTGTACATGTTTTCTGAATTGTAAGGCTCGTCGTAATAGGCTGGATGACCGCCGATCAACTTTAGCCCCTTTGCCCCTGCCAAAATGTACTGCTCAACAAGTTGGGCGGCCCGGGGATCAGCTTCATCAATCGTGCAAAAGGGGATAACTTGGTCAGGATACCTCTTATACCACATCATCATTAGCATCGAATTAAGCCTGTAGAATTTATTGTCGGGTGAGTAACCGGTAGGGAGAAGCACTACCTTGGAAATGCCGAGACTGCCAAGGGCTCTCAGAAATAAGTCGACATCACCAGAGACGTAGTAGTGTTCATGCATATCAATTTTGCCGTAGAGCCCATCGAGGTACAGTTTATCTTTGACGGCAAGGAATTGTTCTGAGATTAGCCTCACCTTTCTCATATTTATGCTGTCATTACTTTGGGCAGAAGTGGGGATAAGATTCAGCATTTTAGCAAAGGCGAGATAGGGATCTTCCACGGGTTCAAAAAAATCGTCTGTACCGGGAGTTACGTTATTAGTGGTGAATAAGTCCTGTAAATACTCACCCAGGTTCTGCGGGTATGCGCGCAAATCACGGACAGCCAGAACACTGACGCTGATTACAGCGATTACAAGCAGGACAAGAAGTGATTTTCTAACCATGTCTCGCTCTTGCCAAATAGATCCTTAGGGCAACCGGTATAACCCGTGTTCTGTCAGGTAATGTAGTGAAGACAACAAGCAAGTGCCAGCTATTGCAACCAGACTGTCCAAGCAACCTCTCCTTGCTGGGTGGTAATCAGCGACCACTATGGGTTTCCTCGCTGTTTCCAAATGTTAAAGTTTCTGTCTTAGATAGCTCGGTCGGTGTTCGGGCTGATTTTATACCACAACCATGGCAAAGTCAATTGGGTTTCTTTGTTGTTCTCCAACTTGCGGCAACTATCGCGGTAACCCTACAACAAAGAAGGTGACTTATTTTCCACCTTTGTATGGAGGCAAACTGTCAAGAATTTCCCTTGGCTGCGTTTGGCCTTCTCAACACGGATGGTCTTATCAGGTATGGGTAACTATTATAGCTTTCTGATGCAGGTTTTTACTTGTTGCAGGAGTCAAAGGCGCCACCTTTCTATGCTCTCGCCTGTCTCGCATGGCAGTGTCATTTTTGCTTATGAATTGGAGTACATTTTATCAGGATAACGTCTGCCAGGGAGGGAAAAGGTCGGGCTAATTTATCTAATACCTTCAGAATAGCATAAGAAACCGAATGGGGAAGTTTAGAAAGAAAACTACCCCACAGGGGGAGTCCGAAAAGGAGGGATATCCCCTTTGTTTTTTTAATTTCAAAATGCTGTTTCACCAAGCTGCTTAGGAACGGGTAATCAAATTTATATGTGTGGTCTGGTGGTGGCTCCCAGGGCTTCCTTTCCTTAGCCAGGGATGGGGAAAGAAACTTTG
>Ga0209977_10001468_pt1 | contig 10356 bp, 9 predicted proteins | sample SumtaG_2_FD_183113 | JGI IMG/M metagenome (GOLD analysis project Ga0209977, IMG submission 183113) | Deep subsurface microbial communities from Indian Ocean to uncover new lineages of life (NeLLi) - Sumatra_00607 metaG (SPAdes) (version 2) | ecosystem: Environmental > Aquatic > Marine > Oceanic... | reverse complement strand
AAAGAATATAATAGAAACCAGTGTCTGAGAAATTGTTCCTATATCAGCAATATATTTTTCAAATAATCCAATGAATAGATTTGAAAACCCAAACAAAAAAGAAATGATTAATATTATTTTATAAGGTTTGCTATTATCTATTTGAAAAAGTGATTTTATATCTCCAATAAAGGTTCGAGATTTTTGTTCCTTATTTTCTTTCATGAACCGAAACTTTGAAGTTTCTTTAAGAGTGAAATAAATTACAAAGAATAATGGAATTCCTAAAATTATCGGAAATAAGGTCATTCCTCTCCAATTAGGGTTTACTTCTGTTATAAAAATAAAACGACAGATTACCATTATTATAGCCCCTATTAATCCAACCATTAATATGATATTTGAATTTAAAGCTCGTTTATTTGTTTTTGACTCTTCATTTATAATAATCAGCCAAATATCGCTCATAAAGAAAAAGTTCAAGAAAAACCCAAAAGATACGTACATTACATAATTAACAGATAAAAACATACCTAACGACGCGATGCTCATCCCAACAACTGTAATAGCCAACATTAATTTTCTACCAACTATATCTACTAAATATTGATTGAAAAAAAGAAAATACATTCCTATCGATGTTATGCTCCCTGCCAAGGCTATAATAGAATTGGCTTCATTTGTTGGTAATCCACCTAAAAATTCAGCCACAATCAAAGAAGGAATTGAACCGGGATAAATAGTACTATATGTATCCAGTATTTGAACGAGCATCAAGACAAATATTAGATATTTAAAGTAAGATTTTGAACTATTAATTAGATTCTCGTTATTATTTTCAGTCATTTTATCTCAATTTTAATTGTCAATCCTATATTTTTTAAAATAAGTTGTTAAAAATATGAAATAGATTTGGGCTTATTTATTAATAAATGTATAGGATTAAAGTGTTCATCAAAATATTTTTCTCAAAAAATTAAAGCTTAATACCTATAAAAAATAAGACTACAAAATAATGTAAAAGAATGTCATAATTATTCCGCAAAAAATAGGATTTAGTATATTATCATCAATCTTTAAACTTAATAAATCGATTATTAAAAATACAATCGCGCCACTTAAAGACACTACAATTACTTTAAAATGTATTAAATCAGGCTCAAACAAAAATAACGCAAATAAACTTACACCAAACGAAGCTAAAAACCCCGCAACATATCCAATTATGGTTTTATTGCTGTTTTTTGGGAAATGGTGCTTTCCAAAAGCAACTCCTACAAGAGAGGCAAATCCGTCCCCTATACTAGTTATTAACGCAGCTGCAGCAAAAATTCCAAACGGTAGAAAAAGTAATGGCACCATAGATAAAACTAACATAACAGTTTTAGTAAACTCATAGATTTCATTACGCCTTAAAGTCTTTATTAACAGATTTGACAGACAATCAGGTAATAGATGATATATGTTCCGATTTTCAAATATATAAGATAAGCGAATTAAATCCAAAGCAGCAAATAACATTACCCCCGCATAACCAATTGTTAGAATTAAAAACATTCCATAATCATGCCCTGTAATGCCCCACACTTGATCTGCGTGCCATACTCCCTCCCATATGTGGACCGCAAAATTCCATAATATAATTATTACTCCAGCAGGAAGTAAATGAAACAATTTTCTGTGAAAATCGGTTCTCAAGGAATAGGATTTGTTGTTATTCTGCTTTATGTTAGTTAATTCGTATTTTTCGAGAAATTTTGCGAGCGTGCGATTTTGTTTGAGGTACGGTCTATCTTTTAACACGACACGATGCTGATACATTAATATAGAAAATATTAATAAGAGAGAATAAATACAAATAATACTCGTGGAAAACGCCTGATGGAATCTTACATGTTCATTGTCTTCCATATAAAAAAAGGGGTAAATAATTCCGGAAACAATCCATAATAAAACAACGATAAATGAATTGTAAAAATTATGCTCCTTAGGAAACCTTTTTTTTAATTTAATAGCGTAATATAATTGACTAAGTCCCATTACAATAAATAAAATCGTTATGGGCAATGTGATTATTGTAAAAACCATGGTATTCTAATTAAAAATAATCGATATAAATAATAATTTGTGGAATAAGTTTAAGTTAAACGGTGGTGTTAAAAAAGTTAAGAATAAATCTCTTTATGTTCAATCCGAATGGAAATCTGCTTTTCAATTAAAGCATGAAGGAAAATTAAAGATTATTCCTATATTTCAAGATGTAAAATTGATTCCCAACTTGCTAAAACCATTCTTAGGGATTAAATTTAATGAAAAATTTTTTGATAACTTCATTCAAAACCTTTATAATGAAATTCTAAGAGAAAATTAAAAAAATAATGGAATAATAAAAAAATTATATGATTAATAATTGTTCTGAAATCTTATTAATATTTTTTATTTAAATGTATATATTCTAATAATATTTATAGATCATCTTGGATAATAAATTTGAGATATGAATAGAAACTAAATAAAGTTTCAAATTATTCAAGATATAATTTCTATTGGAAAAGTCAAAAGTGAATTTTCTATGAACGAGAAATTGGAAAAAAAACTAAATGAACAAAATGAATTTCTAAATTTTTATAAAAATTATTTTATTGACTATTGGGAAATAAAATATAAATATATTAAAGTAGAAATTGAAAATATTGAAAATCAAAAGTCAAAGTTAGTGGATGTAAATGATTTTAATACTATTCCCCAGTTTAGTTTAAAATTTCTTTCAATGCTTAAATTCGACTTACATTTTATGAAATTCCAAATAATTGAAACTTTATTTAGCTTTATATTTGCTCTTGAAAAACAAGATGATACTGACCTTTTTTATAATATTTCATTTCCAGGAGAAAAAAGTCAGAGGAGTGTGGCTGCTTATGATAAAATATCGAGTTTAAATAAAAAACACATAATAGATGAATATTTTAAGAAAAAAAATGAAAAAATTGAAGTAGATAACCAATTAATCCCATTTTGGCAATATTTATTCTTTTTTAATGTTGATGTCTCTAAATTTGAAGAAGAAATTGATAAAATTGAAGAAAACATTATTACTATTTTATTTCAATTAGCATCAACATTTACCGATAGAGATGACTATAGTGCATATAAACATTCATTAAGATGTTATAAATCTTCTCTAAGACTTTCAATCAAAACCGGAGGATCAGATAGGTTTATTCCCTTAGGATATGAAGAAGATGTAATGGTCTTCTTAACTAAAAAGGTAAAAGATAATGATACTCTTATCAATCTTACATTTAAAGCCTTTTCTGTCGAAGAAGATTTTTATTACATAGAAAAAACAATAGAATTACTAAAAAATATTTTAAATACAAGAAGGGCTTATTTTTTCGGTGAAAAACTTAAACCTATTAATTATTTTAAAGAGATACAACGAAAGTTTTTACATGAAAAACACTCAATCTTAAAATTCTCAAAATCTACAACTTCACTTAATAGAATTTTTATACAAGGATTAAATGCCCGTGATCAAGGAATGCATGCTAAGGCAATTTCTTATTTTGAAAAAATCCTTCAGGTTGAAGAACTTCATTACGAAACAATATTTCAATTAGGATTTTGCCACTTTTTAATTAAAAATTATGATAAAGCAATAGAATATTATGAAAAATATATTAAAAATACAGTTGCGAAATACTGGAAGCAAGGTTTATTTAATTTAGCATTATGTTATTTTAAAAAAACTGATTTTCAAAAAGCTGAGAAAAATTTAAGAAGGTATCTTAAAAAATATGAAAAAGAAAATGATCAAATTACTAATGCGGCTCGATTTTTATCAGCAGATATTAACCTTATACTTAATCAACAATACTTTTCTAAAAATGGGAAAAATAGGTCTAATTATATCAAAAAAGCTGAGAAATTATTAAGAAAGACTGAGGAAATAGAGTTTCGCCATCCTGAAATATGGTTTAAACTCGCTTTTCTAAAAGACACTATGAAAAAATTTAAGGAAAGTAAAAATATTTATAAAAATATTCTCGAAATTGATTCTAATAATTTATTCACTCTTCTTAATTTGGCAAAGAATTATTATTTAGAAGATAAATTAGAAAAAATGGAAAATCTACTTCAAAAAGCATTACAAATTAATGATAAATATTTCAATACATGGAATGGAATCGCAATGTTAAAAGATAAACAGGGAAAGATGGAGGAATTTTACGAAGCATGTAATAAATCATTAAAATACTGTTCTAATGATGAGCAAAGAAAAGGAGCTTATAATAATTTGGGTTATTATCATAAATCAATTGGAGATTATCAAAAAGGATTTGAATTTTTCGAAAAAGCTGTAGATATTGATAAGAAATTTGGACATGCCTTTCTTGGTTTATTAGATTGTTTATGGGAGTTAAAAAAATGTCAAGAAATTATAGAATATACAGAAGATCTTGACTATACAATGATTAATGCTCAATTTCTTAATTTGCGGGCGTATGCTCTTTCTGAACTTAATGAATTTGATAAGGCTGAAATAATTATTAAAAGCCTTATACCAATAATTAAAAAAAATAATAGACTATTTACTAATTTCCATGATACGATGGGTGATATTTATAGAAAGAAAGGAGATTTAAGAAAGGCTATTGATTTTTATCAAAAGGCTTTAGATGATAGTGAAACTGAATATAATTTTTTGGTTGAAACTAAGAAGAAACTTGAAAAGTGTAAGAAAGAGTTAGATTCGGAATAATAAGAAAAAGAATAAAAATCTAAAAAATCATCTTTTCCTGAATTATATCCCAAGTAATTCTCTTAATTTTAATGGAATCTCCTTTTCTTCCGCAAATTTAAATAGATCGCATAAAAATAATTTAAAATGAGGTAGTCTATTTATAAGATCATCAATTCTTAATTTATCAATTAAAGATCGAAGATTTCTAATTGAATAACTTTTCCCAACTTTTCCTAAAATCCTTTTCAAAAGACGCTTTTCATAAGATTTTTCACCAGGATTCTGGGGTAATTCTTCTAATTCTTCAGGATTACAAAGCTCCTTTATTTCTTTAATAAAATTTTCATCCTTAATATTTAATTCTTCAAATAAAAGGTCCAAATTCGTTAAAAAAACCACATCTCCACCATACTTGAAAACATGGATTATAAATCGTTCTTTGTAATCTGGAATATTATGGGCTGGTTCGATTCTTTCTATTATATTGTATATATCCTCTCTTAATGTAATTAAATTTGTATGATCTAAATTATTGGTAGTCGTAGGATGAAAGTCTGGTAATAAAAAGCAAATAATATTAGGATCTGATAACCTTTTAAAATTATTGAAAATAATCTGATCACTTAAGAGTTTTGATTTAATTCCTTCCGATATTACTTCAAAATTGATATTTGGGAAACAAAATTTATATCTTTTAGTTATCCTCTCTTCTAAAAAAGTTTTTTCAGGCTCTCCTTCAACTAATATTCTGATTGTCTTCCTACATGTAGCCATTAAGAGGATTCACCATCTTATAGAGAATCAGACGAATGCGTTGATACTACCGTATTCTTTTCAATGTCGTTTAGAGCTTTCATAGTTTCGATTAGTGCTTTATCATCTGATAATTGTTTAACTTCTGTAGCTCCACTTTTTCTTTTAAAATAATGAATCATCTCCAAATCAAAATGTCTCAAACTTTCGGAATCGTGGGTTAAAAAAATAATCTGTGTATCATCACTGGCAGCAATTGAGAAATCTACAACATAATATCTCAATGCAGGGTGGATTCCATTTTCAGGCTCATCAAGAATTATCAGAGTAGGTTTTTCTTTATTTAAAAGAATAGTTAAAATACATAATAACCTTATTATTCCATCTGAAGCCTGATCTAAGGGAGCATATCTCTTATGCCAACCTTCTTCCGAAAATGTAAGTTGTGCTTTTCCTTCCTTATTTATTGTTTGAACGGTTAGATCCTGAAAATTAGGGATTAATCTGACTAACCATTCATTTATTTCATTGAATATTTCTGTCTGCTGAAAGTTTAAATTCAATAGTACTTTCATAAGGTTTTGAAAATCTTCAGATAATATAATTTCATCAGAAATATTTGATTCTTCACATATTTTTTTCTTGTCATATATATTAAAATCATAAATCCTAATATTATTCCAAAAATCATAAAATTGATTTATAATTTTCATTGAATTATCGTCTAACTTTTGAAAATGCTCTTTTCTTAATATACTACTTGTTATATATTCTATAGCTCCACTATAATTTTGTTCTTTTACAATTCCAAATCCCATAAACGTCATATTGCATTCTAATTTAGGAAAATCACCTTTAATTATTTCCATTGTCGTCTTTAATATTATATCTCTGTCTTTTTCCTGCATTATTAAAAAAGTTTCATTTGCCCAAACTGATTTAGTATCATGTTTGGTGAAAAATTCTGCAGAATATTTATATAAATAATCCCCAATAAGAACTTCGAGTTCAAAAATTAAAGGTTGATCTACGCCTATTCTGAATGCTTTTTTCAGGAAATTCAAGAGAAAAATGTAATCATGTTTCGCACTTTTTCCATTAAGGATGCTTGTCAATTCTCGAAAAAATATTAAAAAATCTGCAATCGATGATTTTCCAGAAGCATTAGGTCCTACAAATACATTACATCTATCTAAATCGAGTTTTACCTTATTAAATACTCTATAATTCTCAAATTCAATTTTTATAATTTTTCCTTGTTTCATATTCAATAATATTATAATATTCTTTTCTTAAATTTTTATTCAAAATTAAAAATAGTAAAATATTGTGCTCACGAAAAATATGTCAATTATCCTCGTAGGTTTAAACCCGATAATATTATTGAAAGAAGCAACGAGTTCAGAGCGAAAATTGAGTCCCATCAGGATATAGTATCGATTCCAAATTCAATTAAACTTATAACGGTTGATTATACTTTTATGTCAGACTTTAAATTCCTATCGGATAAATTCGATAAACATTATCAATCAGAAGATCGATTGTTAATAATCGTTTTATTAGGACAAAAAAACGATAGAGATATTCAAAACATAAATAATAAACTTCAGGATTCTGTTAAGGAGGATGACGGATCAAATCACCTTGAGAATGTAAGAATAATAACCTTAGAGGAATACAAAGACTTTCTTGGATTTGATGGAAATCATGCGGAGACATTTGACCGTTATCAAAAGTATTCGTTCGATATTTTCCATTCAAATAGATTATTTTATGAGGTATTAAGACAATCTAGAAGAGCAAAGTATGATTTGAAAGGTCTTTCAGAAGATTGGATTGAAAGATATTTACCCCAAGGTTAAGGAGTAAGGAATAAAAATTTAAATTCTTAAATTATTTTATATTTTATAGGGTCTCTAATGAGTATTAAGATTCTTCTTTAAGTATTTTTTTGAAAAATATGCTGAAAATTAATCGTTTAATTAAGTTAGTGTCTGAAACTGCTACCGGAAAAGATAATTTCAAGAAAGGAACAGTCGGGTTTAATGGTTATGGTTTTGTTTTTAGAGATTTTGATTACGAATCTAAAAATTCTTTTATTATTGGTGATGGGAGCAGTAAACTTTGTTCTGTGGGCGCCTTTAGAAACATTTATAAAAAGTCTTTAGAAATTCAAGGTTCAATAAAAAGTTCCAAAGACCTACTTAATTACAATCCGAAGTTAGATTTGTACTTTGGCAGGGCTTTAAAAACTCTAATTCCAAAAATCAAATTTGGAGGCTACGAACAATTATTTCACCTATGGATGTTTGTAAAGACTCCTAAGGGTCAAATGTTTCCGGCTACCTTTTATTACGGACAATCGGGAACGTCTATCGGGGGTTGGTCTCCTGATTATCGCGTTTTTCTTTTTGCGGAAGAAAGGAATATTCCTCAGAAATTTGAATCTATTATGAATTTCAGTCCATTTAATTTTTCAGACATAGAATTAGAGGCGTTTATTGAGGCTCTTGAGCTTTCGCTAGATAAGGTACCGGCATCCGATTTTAAAGGCGTTTGCGAACGCGACTTAGGGGGAAAATTAATGGGGCTAAAATCGGGAAAACCGTTTGTAAAATCTCTAAAAAACAAGCGAAAAAAAATTGAAACATGGTCCTATTCTATTAAGGGAAACGACGAAGCTTCGAGCTTAAATTGGGATTTTATTGAAATTAAAAATAGCTATCATACTCCCGAAGAAAATAAGAAGCATCCTAAAAAAATTCCAAATAGCATGCATAAAGTTTTAATTGAAAGATTTTTTGATCATTTAGTTGCTCACGCTAATAAGAAGAAATCGCGTTTAGCGTTTATGGTCCTTGGATGTTTCCTAATGTTAAATAAGGGAAAAATTACAGAAGAGCTTAGGCAAACCATTCTTAAGTACTCTGATTGGGAATACGAGAGAGATCAGCTGAAAAACAAGAAAGATCATAAAGAGAGAAAAAGATTCTTGAACGATTTTTGCGAGAAAATAAAAAATTACGACGGGACAAAGGTAGTTAAAGTTCCCTTTTATACAGTTACTCGTGTCATCAACGAAAAGAAGGCAAAAGGGAATACAACACCTATCTGGCGCCAAAATATCGATTATTCAATAAAAAATTAAAATTTCATTACTAAAGTAAAGCAAAATAACAACAAATCCTAATCTTTGAGAAAAAATAAGTTTAACCCCCACCAATAGCTGGAAAAATCGCAAGAGTATCTTGATTTTTAATAACCAGATTTCTATCGTATCGGGGTGAGCCATTAACCATAAAAATTAGTTTCTTTTCCTCATTAGGAATCTTTATTTCTTCCAAAATGGATTTAATTGTACTTCCTTCAGGCATTTCGATAACTGATTTAGGAACGCCGTATTTTCTTAAGCTTGCGAAAATTTTCACTGTTACATAAATAGAATTAAGGTTGGGTATTTCGACGAACATTAACGCCATTTTCTTAGGGAACAAGCCCACCCGATCTCCATCTCTGACTTCTTTCCCGGGTCCACAATACTTGCTATTTACAAAAATATGGCTAATTTCGTTGCCTTCAATATTGAATTTGTCAAGAATATCAAGGATAGTATGTATCTCATTACCTTCAATGTTTATCGTAATAGGGAACCCTTTCTCTAAATCAGTATCTTTTACTTTTTCCCTCAAATTTCCGTATAACTTTATCAAAATCGACATCTTATTAGCGTACCCATTAAACCAACAAGTAAAATAAGATAAAAATGTTAGCTTTATGTTTTAAAAAAAATATTAAAAATTAAAATTGAAAAATAAAACTTTTTTATAAGCCTAGTAATAAAATTTGATCTATAAAATCATGAACTTTTTTCAAGTTTTCTTCTCCAAGCGATTTATCTACTTGGAGTTTTAGATCCAAAATTGTACTTAAAGCTTGTACTACTGTGTTTTGAACGGTGCTATTAAATTGACTCTTTTTTTGGTTTTGTTCCTTAAAATATTCTACTCGATTCAACATTGCGTCTTGATATTCTTTTGCCATATCTGTTTTTAACGAGACTAGCTTACGCAGCTTTAATCCATCTTTAGTTTCAACAATTTCATCAACCATCTTTTTGTCACCTAGTTTTTTATTCCTCCTTTTTTATTCCTCCGTTTTGAGCCACTTCTTGTTGAAAATCTTCTCTTGATTGTCCCGTGGTCGTATCGAATTCTTCCCTAACTTTTTGGGTAATATTTTTTGCTACTTGTTTTTCGATGATCTCCCGGTGTAAAGTATTCATAGTACAAAATGGAATCTCTTTAATGGCCCCATCCGGCATTGCTACTCCAAAATGAACAATACATCTTTTTGTTCTTTCAATATCCATGTTATAAGCATCCTGGAAGTGCATGCTGGAAAGCAATAGCGTACCATGTGTGAACGAACTAATGCTTTCCCAATCAGCGTTCATAAGCAGACGGGAGAACATCTCCATGAGTTTACCAGGTTTTTTCGTGTATTGTAGCATCCCTAACAGAAATCTTGCTCTAAGTTGCGTTTTGTCAAGAAATTCTAAACCACTATCTAAAGTTTTACCGGCATCTCCTAATAAGTTTTCAAAGAATTTAATGGGTTGTTTCTCTCTGTGCTTCACTTTTTCCCAGAATCGATTAGCAAAGTCTATTATTTTTAATGGGTCAAAGTAGTCCATTATTGGAACCATCTCGTTAGTGTCAGGATCTACCACTAAATAGGTTGCAAAGCCACAATCAGGATGACAGGTGAACTCTATAGGTTCAACATCAGAAAGATATGCGACAATTCTGCCAAATTCCACGATAGTTGTTAATGGATACCAAGCTTCGTCCATCCTAATTTTACCACCGGTCTGATTTTCG
>Ga0209977_10001467_pt1 | contig 10357 bp, 18 predicted proteins | sample SumtaG_2_FD_183113 | JGI IMG/M metagenome (GOLD analysis project Ga0209977, IMG submission 183113) | Deep subsurface microbial communities from Indian Ocean to uncover new lineages of life (NeLLi) - Sumatra_00607 metaG (SPAdes) (version 2) | ecosystem: Environmental > Aquatic > Marine > Oceanic... | reverse complement strand
CTGTATTTGCAAGGACTTACAAGATGTCATCGGTGACTGTCACGACATTCAAGACATAAGACATCTTCAAGACCTGTGATAACTTAGGTAATTTCATTATCGGTCGTGCAACACCGAACAAGCGCTCGGGGTCAACCCCAAAAATAAATATATTTTGTACTTGCGTCAAGCCTGATATTATAGTATATTATAAGTAGAGCCAGGCTCGACCTTGATACGATTTAGAGCTAAAGCGACGACCGGCGAACCTGGCTCACACTGTTAACCTGTTTAGAAAAGGGGTGTATTATGCAGGACAACGACTTATTAAGAGTGATTATGACAAGTATTAGGGCCGGTCGTATCGAGGATGCTATTGCCGACCTTGCCTTACTTGACGGTCACGATGTAAGGTGGTTAGCGTCTAAGGTTCGTTATGCTTTGCGGGGCGGTAATAGTCGGTTAGCGTTGTCGCTGCTCGACCGAGGTATTGACATGGCTTGTTTTCCGAAGGGGTAGTCACTATGTGTAAAGAGAATCCACGGTTTTGGTTTTCGGCTTGTGGCCGGGGTTCGGGTCGGATGTTGCATATCGTTTCGGCTCGTTCTATTGAGAGAGTCCGGGCTTTTTACGGGCGTCTGTCGGAGGAATACATTATAGAGCAGTTGACGTGGGCTGACTTGTCACGGCTGGCCGGTATTGCACCGCCGACCGTATATCAGAACACTACACTTGCCGAGGGTCACTTGTTGTTTCAATATAATGGTAGGATTGTATCTATTGAGGTTGCGGATTAAGAGGGTGACAGAATGGTTTTTTATTATGAGTACAGACGGTTGTTTTGGTTAGCTTTCGTTGTTTACTTGGCTTTGTGCTTAGGACGGATAGGATAGGTGGCTTTATGTTAGAGGTCGAACAAATCAAGGACGGTGTTTTCAAGTTGACATTTACTGCTATGCACTATGAGTGGCTGGACAATGCTGCTAAAAACAGTAATGGTATTAGAGAAGCTGTTATTGCGTTATGGGTTAGTATTGGGGTGTCGAAGATGCCTGAATTATGCGTACCCTTACCGCAGGTTACTACAGAGCCGCCCAAATCGTCTGAGCCGGTCGAGGTGGACAACCTTTGATAAGGTGACAAAATGGGTATCGAATATGTATCCGATGATTTGAGTTTAGCTGTATCAATTACGGATATTAGTGGTGACTTTATTGACTCGTTGGACGATATTGAACGTGAAGCATTATATGAGGGCTTGCATACGATGTTGCAGGCTTTTCGTTGTGCTATTAGGATTTTAAGAGTAGAAAGGAGTAAACAAAATGGCATGGAAGGACAAAATGAAGGAATGGGGCGGGGGTGACTTAACGTTTCTCTCGTCGGACGCTGAAGTGATTATCTTTGTGGTTGTTGACGAGCCTGTACTATTGAAGGGCAAGTTCAAAGGTAATGAACAAGAACGCATCGGATGTCCGGTAGTCACGGACGAAGGTTTTGTCTTGTTTGTCACGGGTAAACGGACTGCCCGCAAGCTCAGTAAGTTTGAGGACAGGTTCAAAGACGCCGCGTTTATGATTGTCCGGCATGGTGAAGCGGGCGACATAAACAGTAAGTACGACGTGACGGTGTTGGACAACGAAGCCAAGACAAAGCACTTGTTTGAGTTGGCAAAAAAGGAGTATAAGCCCCCCATGCTCAAACAGGCAATAGCGGATGCCAAGGATGTAATGAAGGGTTAGTTAGTCTTTTCATCTGTAGTGGGGCCGGGGTGTACAATGGACTGTTGCCCCGGTCTTTTTTATTAAGTAGGTGACATTATGGCAGGAAATACCAGAGGGCGTATCAAAGAACACTTTGAGGGTATCCACAAGCAGTTTGATTGGATAGAGTTTCACTGTGACAAGATTGAATTGCTAATCGACGGTCGGAAGCCCCAATTGAGTAAGGCTATTAGGCTTCTGCATGAGGAAATAAAGACCCTTGACAAGCTCGCTCAGAGCCTCTATGCCACAATATAGCTGTGAGGGGGGTGATTACAGGCTCAAAGGGCGTTTGTCGCTGTAAGGCTATGCTATGGCCGTTAAACGAGCTACTGTGATAGGGCTGATGCGTGGGGCGTTTCGACGCGGTCAGTCGGCGTCTCGATTCGTGGCTGACATGAAGGCTAAGGGGCTATCATACAGGCGGAGTGATATGTTATCCGACTGGCGGAGCGTCAACGAGTTGGAGCGCAAAGCCGGTGCGATGCGTGCTGTTCGCCGTGATTACTTTCCGGCGTCTAAGGCTATCGCCGAAGTGGAATGGGAGATGTCCGAGGAGTGGATGTACAAGGTGAAGGTTCAGTCCCGGTTGTCACCGGGTGAACCTATTCAAGACCGTTTTGTCAACATCCTCAGCGACCATCCCATGACGCCTGCAATGGTCGAGCAGGCGGTGACGGAAAAGTGGTCTGAGTGGGAAGATTACACGGCTGAGGCAATCGAAAAGATAGTAGTTTGGACGGCAGTACATAAGACAATACCGTGAGTAGTATCAACCGTAGGCCGCATGTCTTGAAGTCTGAAAAGTCTTTGGCAATTCCCCGTCACCTTTTATTTGTGGACACAGAGACTCTACAAATACCATTGCAGAACGGCGGAGTGGAGCAAACCTTACGTTTGGGATGGGCTTGTTACTATCGCCGGGCTTATGGCCGTCACGCCGAGCGAACAGACTGGCGATATTTCGAGACTTGCGAATCCTTTTGGTCGTTTGTGGCGGGTGTGACTGTTCCTAAGCAGCGGCTATGGATAATCGCCCGTAATCTCGTATTCGATTTTACTGTACTGCACGGTTGGCGTCACTTGAAGGCGGCGGGGTACAAGTTAAAGTTTTTTCACAATAAGGGTGCGTGTACGATTATATCGGTTCGTAAAAAAGGTTCGACCTTGGTATTCCTTGATTCGATGAATTGGTTCGTAGAATCACTTGCCAAGACCGGCGAGAGAATAGGGCTACCCAAAAAGCAGATAGACTTCGCATCGTGTACGATGTCGGAATTGAGTGACTATTGCAAGAACGATGTTCTTATCGAATTAGAAAACTTCAAGCTGTTTATACGATTCTTGGAAGAACGTCACGTTGCCCGGTTATGCTACACGCGGGGTTCGACTGCGATGTCGGCGTACTTACTAAGTCACTACACCGAAAAGATATACATACACAACAACGCCCAAGCGATACGTTTGGAGCGTGACGCCTATTTCGGTGGTCGGGTAGAATGTTTCTTTTTAGGCTCTTTGAACTCCGAAAAGTATTATGTCTTGGACGTGAACAGTTTGTATCCGACTGTCATGCGAAACAACGCATACCCTGTTAAGTATCGCAAAATCGAGCACGGGGTGACGTTGCGAAAGTTGCGGTCTGCTTTGAATCGTCATGCTGTTGTAGCACGGGTTTTGCTCGAAACATCCGAGCCGGTATATCCGGTAAGGCGGGGGCGGTTGGTATTTCCGGTGGGCCTCTTTTGGACGTCACTTTGCACGCCGGAATTGAAACACGCTGCAAAGCATGAGCGACTGCGTAAGGTTGCCTCGATGGTTACATACGATAAGGAAAACATATTTAAGTCTTATGTCGATAAGTTCTACCGACTTCGGCTGGAGTTTAGAACGCAGGGCGTTGCCGAATACGAAGAACTGTGTAAAAAGATGCTTAACAGTCTGTACGGTAAGTTTGGACAAAAGGGTGAGAATTGGGAAAAGATAGGTGACTGCCCCGGTGAGTATGACAGAGAAGAACTTGTTTTCAACATGCAGGGGCGTCGGGTGACAAAGATGCGTTACTTGATGGGCGAAGTTTTTATGATGGTAGGGACGGACGAGTGTTTCGATTCTTTTCCTGCGATAGCTGCTCACGTTACGTCATACGGTCGCATGTTTCTTTGGCGTCTAATGCAGAAAGTGGGTTACGGAAATTACTTTTATTGCGATACGGATTCACTGATTGTAAACGAACACGGTCGAAAAAACTTAGCCGCCCTGATTAGCCAGGCTGGACTTGGTGGTCTTAAAGTCGAGGAAACTTGTGCCCGTGTTGACATCCGGGGTTTGAAGGATTACACTACCGCGTCCAAGGTAGTGACAAAAGGCATAAGGAAAAACGCCGTGCAAATATCCGACGGGGTATATCAACAAGAATTATGGCCGGGATTCAGGGGATTACTGCGCTCGGGGAATACTGAGACATACACGGTTCAGACGGTTACTAAGCACTTAACGCGGGAATACAAAAAAGGTGTTGTCACGCCGGACGGGACTGTTGTTCCCTTACGCTACGACGATTCGCCAACTCTCTTTGAACGCCCTCTTTAAGTCGGGCTTCTTTGTCTCTCAGTGACTTGCCGAGTTGTTCGATGTTATCTTGAAGGTCTTGTTTATCGCTCATTGTGCTGCTTTCAGATATACGGTGACATGCTCTTTGTCATACCCGTTAAGATACAATTCTCGTTCTGCTCGTTCTACGGTTATCAGTCCTTTTTTCATAAAGCTGATTGTTTGTGCTGTTGTCCACGTTGCGGGGGCTTCGTCTTTTATATCGTAATGCCATTGTTGCATAAGAATCTCTATTTGGTCGGAAGGCAGATTAAGTCCCGCAAGTTGTGACCGTGTTTCGTTTACGTCGTACACTTTCTTTTTATACAGGTTGCGAATACCGCTTATCTGCTGTTCGGTAAACGCCCATTTACGTTTATATTCGGCGGTGGATACTATGTACCCGATGTCTTCGTCTCTGATACCGATGGTTCTAAGCAGACTTCGGGCGTCACCGGCACTTATCATTCGGCTCGTAAACGCCTTGATTATATCGGTGGACGTAAACTTTGACAGTGACGTCAAGGTTTGTTTGACGGTAAACTCCGCCATACGTTCTGCGTGTTCTTCGTCATATCCTTGGTCGAGGTAGCTTGCAAAGACCTCTTGCTCGTTAAGCACGCCCTCTCGATACATACGACGGACATCGACACGGGTGAAGGGTCGATAGGCAATCTGCATTAGTTTGTCACGCCAAAAGGGCATAATGTCTTGTGCCCTCATAAGCATATTGAGTTCGGTATCGTCGATAACGCCCCGGTGAAGCATCTCGAATCCCTGTTGGGGTGATGGTAAGTTCCAGTGAGCCGCCCAATACCGTTTGGCCCATTCCTCGTCCAGTCCCTTCATAGCAGCGTACTTGGCAAAGTCCGGGGGAAAGTCCTCGTACTGTCCGAATCGTGCTGCTATGGCCGGGCTGAACGCCTCACGAACAGCCATAGTGATAATGTCGGCCACGGGCGGTATCTGGTAGGCCAAGGTCTTGTAAACGTCGAAGTAATCCGGGTGTATGCCGATTTTACGCAGTTGTGCTCCTAAGTCCGATAAAGAGGGGTCTTGTCTTAGGGCGTAAGCAACAAGGTCTTGACTTGCCGGTTTGGCGAGAACGGCGTGCATGTATGTCTCTGCATAATCGGGGTGTATGTCACTACGGGCAATGGCGTCAAGTATTTCGTCGCTGGACTGTTCTTGTTGTAGTCCACCCTGCACTAAAAGCATTGAGTTGGGCAGGACATAGGACAAGTCGAGCATAGCGTCACGGTCTATTTTATCCCAACCCATACGCCCAAACTCTGTAGTTGCTTCGACATCACTTAACTTACCGCGTTTGAACAGTGATTGCACCTGCAAGGTCGAAAGTCGCTGATGCCCTAACCAGTCCCACAGGTCAAACTCATCGGCGGGCACATTAAACTTTTCCCACACTGTTTCTCTGATATTATCCGCGTCGCCGTGATACCGTGCATATAGCATAATTTCGGGAATAGTCGGATACGGTGACATTGCTGTATAGAGGGAATCGGCTGCAATATCTTCGTAACCTTCGGACGCTGTAAGCAGATAAAAATACTCGTCTGTTATCTTTTTTCTTTGGGACAGGGTGACGGCTTGCGGTGCTGTCAGCCACGTTTCCCGTGCCCGCCTGTTGGTCGAGCGTTTGAGCATTGCCAGGGCCGGGCCGATTGCATCTTTTAGGATTTCGGCTGAAAACTCGCCCGCCGCCGACGTAAGGAATCGAGCCAGTCCCGGTGACGTTGGTTTGGCCAGTGTTCTCATCATATTTTGAACACCGGGGGGCAATTCGCTCAGGTCGGGCATATCACCCAACACCCCCGACATAAGCGGTGACACGGCTTGCTCGACACTCTCATCGAAGGCTTGTTGGGCTTCGACTTGTTGCGCCCAATACCATTCGGCATAAGTGGATGGTGACTTTATACTCACGCCATAAATCCTCTTGCCAACGCCGCATAAAACGCGGCATTAAAAGGCTCGTTCCATAAAGCAGACCTGTAAGCATCGACCAACCCGATGAACCTTTTTAGCTCATCGGGTTGGGCTGTTAGCATAGCTAATAGAACGGCGTCCATCGTGACCTCAGACGGCTCGGCCCCTGAAGCCGACCAATAAATAGACTCCATAAGTTCGCTTTGGTCACTGGCGGACGCTGCGAGTTGTGCAAGTGCTCTCGTACTCATTAACGACCAATACACGGCGGTACATAGATGGCCGATAGCATCGTGGTCTTTGCCCATTGCCCAATCCATTAAGCCAAGTCCTTGTTCGGTTAGACCTGTTTCAATGTAAGTCTGCGACGTTTCCCAATAGTGGATTAACGCCTCAAAAGCATCGGCAAAATTATCGTATTTGTGAGCCATTGAAGAACGACGTATTCTACGTCTCTACAATTTGAAACATAAACCGTTTATGCTCGACGTCTTTCAGGGCGTCACGGATAATGTTCTTGACTTTGAGAGCATCTTCGTCCGATGTCACCGGAAACAGTATGTCGATATGACATACTTGCTTCGGTTCTTCTTTCTTTTCGCCGTCCATAATACTCCATTACTTGTCGGAACAGCTTAGCAGGGTAGCAAGCATGCCTACTAAAACATCGTCCCAGGGGTTTTTGGTTTCCTTTGCTTTGACTTCCAGCTCTGCGAGCAGTTGGCAAAGGTGTTCTCTGATTAAGGGTGACGCCTGCGCAAGCACAAGCCCAATGAGTTGCCAAATCCACTTGTTCATTTAGTTAACTCCTAATACTAAAAGTTTATATTGATAATTACTCTTATACCATCCACGCAACCACCGTAATATCGATAGTACCCCATGAGCCGGTTGCGGCCTTATATTCGATAATTCGGTTCGCATTTACACCTATCCAAAAGCGATAACCCATCTTCTGACCAGCGACTTGCGTGTGCATATTCATCACAACATAACCGCTGGCGTAGTCTTTTTCTTTGAGAACAAATATCTCTCCGGCGGAAGGGTGACTAATTTCGACTTGAAGTTGAACAAACGTTGCACCTTCCGGTATTTGCCCCGACAAGTCAAGGTCGTGCCAACCACTGTCGATAGTTAGGTCTGTCTTTGCAAAATCCGCCGATGATGTTGAACCGCGATTTACGGCCTCTAAGTCACCCGCTACGCCTTGCACACCTTGTATTCCCTGTATGCCCTGTTCGCCTTGTGCCCCGGCGTCGCCGGGGTAGCCACGCGGGCCTTTTCCTGTTAGTCCCCACGTCATAATTGTCACCTCGTAAAAGCGATAATTGCAATTTCGGTGGTTGTTTCGATAGTGACGTGAACCTGATTCAGATTACTCACTGTAAATCCGAATGATTCGCCCTTCTCGAGAGGCCAAGCGTTTGCGGCGGACGCTACACTGTAAGGTCTAACCCATACCCTACCCGTGTTGTCCAGTCCTGCAATGACGGCGATTTCGGAGCAAGGGAAGTCACCGCCTACCCAACTAAAAACAGGGTCGGCGGCTTGAAAGACTACTATGTCTTTAATTTGCGGGCTGGCGGTATTCAGCACGCCCGTTTCGGTTGCTTTCAGCAGCACCCTCTCACTGTCGGAATATCCTGTCAGCAGCGCAAGGGTCTGCTGCATGTCGTCACTGAGTTGCACCTTCCCCGCTATAGGCGGTTGCAGTTTAAGTCCCGCTATTTGCATCGGGTTATCGATTTTAGGCATAGTAAAACTCCAAATCTGTCACGGGCAAAAAGGTCGGACAGGGTGTCACGTTTGTTTCGGTGGAGGGGACTACGCTATTATGCCCGTCTCACCTGAATTAACGGACACCCTGTCCGCCGTAAGCCCTAAAGACTGAGATTACTCGGCTTCTTCGTAACCGATAATCAGTTTGTATGTTCCTGTTCCGGCCCCCGTGTCTTTGAATCCCGCATTGCAAAGTTGTCCCTCGGCCAAGGGCAAATCGACTTGGAGCAGTCGAAAAGCAGTCGTGAACAGTGTCACGTCAACATTGACTATTTGCTCGGCGTCACGATAGACATGCAAATCAAGTCCGGAGATTGTCGGGCTGCCGAGCCACTTGATAACGCGGTTCTTGCCGGACATACCGGCAAGGGCGGGGTTAAGAACTTCGTCAAGGGCGGTTGCGATAATCACCGATTCGGTTTTCCATTTTAACATCGTTGTCACTCCGTTCAACAAAACGTAGTTGTTATAGTTTATCCCGGTTGTTCTCGGATTATTCTTTGACGACTTTGAGTATTGCGGCAAAGTCGGGAATGGTTGTCGTCCACGCACCGGGCGTCCCGAACAGCCCACAAGTGACATAGATGTTAAGCTCGACACCTGCCTCGAACTCTATTCCCGGCTCGAACAGCAGAGGCTCACCGTGGGCGTAATTTCGGCTCTCGTCCACGATATGCCCGGCCCCTATCAAGCTGTATTCCGACTTGTACTCGGCGAACATGCTCTGTTCAGTCCCCGACTTGAACGGCAAGCCGTTTCTATCCTCATCGAACAGGACTTCTCTTTCACGGATTAGTTTGATATACTCCGTGTAAAATCCCCCGCTTTGGTTTGTCGGGTCGAGCCAAGGATAACCCACCAGACCTAACAGGGTGATTTTATGGTTGGCGGGCACGACTTTGCCACAGGGGAAGTCGGGAAACTCTGCCGGTGACAATGAGACATCGAAAAGGGCGTCACCGGCTACCGTCAATGGTATGCCGACGTTCATATATTGCATGAACATATACTCTTTTGCCGCCGAGCCGTTGGGCATGGTACTGAGTATATCCCCAGCGTCATAGCGGTCAAAGACGACAATGACGTTACCCGCGTCGCTGCCCCGTGCAACATTGAACGTCTGCCCCTCGCCGACGGGTATCGAAACATTGATACCCCGTGACGCCAAGAACGCCATTAGGTTCATTTCGATAGGTGAGGTCACTATCGAGCCGAGATGATTTCCGCTTCGGTCTTGGACACGCCAAAAGCCGAGCGTCACCCTATCGACTGAGAGCGTGATGTAATCGTCGTTACTACTCGGCTCGCACTCGATACGTCTGATTAGCAAGCTCTGTCCGGCGGGGGCTTCGAGGTTGCCGCCCAAAAGGCCGGTTAGATGCTTGACACAATTTGCTTGTCTAAGCATAGTAGTTACTCCATTATAGAGACATACACAATTTCAGTTATACTGTGTTACCACGTCAGGTACACAGAACCACAGAATCTCCTTACTCTCTCTTGAACTCCGACATTCCTCGGATGAACGTGACCATCCGATTGATGTTATCGTCGAGGGTGACGTCCGGCATGGCCTTGATTTTGGTCTGTTGCCTGTCGATATGGGGGAGCAGTTTTTCTGCAAAGGCCACGACTTTGTCCTTTGCCCCGTCGATACCGGCGGCGATTCTGTTGACGCCGATGTCACGGGCCTTTTTCTTCCAGTCCTCAAGTGACACCCGTTTCAGGCCGTTAGCCCACTTGCCGGACTGCACGGCGGACGTCAAGTTAGCCAGCATCTTCTCTTGTTTTGCGGCGGCCTTTTCGCAGGGATTCTCTGTCACCCTATCGATGCCTTTTCGCACGTCCTCGACTGCCGCCTTTAGTCGGCGTGCATGTTTCTCTTGAAACTCTGCGGCTGTTAGCTTCGCCATGTCACTACACCTTTCAATAAAAACGATAATACACTTGTCTTGCTTACGAAATCGATATGTTATGCGATACCATCTTCTTTGTCAACATATAGACCCCCCTACTACCTAATAATATCAACTACATAGGAACAACTCTTATTTAGAGGCCAAAAACCCCGTTATTGAGCGAATAATCTCAGTTGCACCCGTTAAGATGGGTATTCTAAGGGGTTTGGGGTATTACTATGATGGGGTCTTTGACGCCGACGAAGAACGGAGAAAAAGGCGGGGCTATGTCACCAGTGACATCGACGGCTGTGGCTTCCACGGTTCTTGTTGGAGTGACTTCAGCCGGCGTGACAGTCACCGGGGACATTCTCGATGTCACTTGTGTCCGCAGGTGTA
>Ga0209977_10001466_pt1 | contig 10359 bp, 18 predicted proteins | sample SumtaG_2_FD_183113 | JGI IMG/M metagenome (GOLD analysis project Ga0209977, IMG submission 183113) | Deep subsurface microbial communities from Indian Ocean to uncover new lineages of life (NeLLi) - Sumatra_00607 metaG (SPAdes) (version 2) | ecosystem: Environmental > Aquatic > Marine > Oceanic... | reverse complement strand
CGACCTTGTGTATCCATTTTCTCTAAGTCTGGCTAAAATAACGACTTATGGAAATTCAATTCAGGACCCCACTAGTCCACTTAACAGAATCCCGTGCCATACTAGTCCAGCAAGAGTTATCCACAGGTAATCTGTGAGTTTTCCACAACTTTAACTCTTATTAAGTGCTTACCCGCAAGCAATTTATATACCAAAGGCGACATTTCCGATCATCTTCGGTAACTTTACCCCTTGACAGCGGCTAATATTACCGGATATGTTCAGGGGGTATAGTATATAAGATTTTCGATGATGTACGGTAAGTCAATAGTTGACACGGGTTATCGAGAATCGTAAATTTTGATAATTATTGAAAGGATAAATCCAATGTCAAAATTAACAGCAGCAGAGGTTCAAGAAAAACATGCCAGACGGTTAAAGGGTGCCACTGAAGACATCCGGCGGGGGATTGACCGTGTAACTGAAAACCCTTGTGAAAAAGCGGCGGCTAAAAAAGACAAAATGCTTGCCAACTTAACCGCCTCTGTCAACAGCGGTAAATGGGAAGCCGGGTTAAAACGTGTCAAACTTGACGAATGGAAACGCAAAGCCCGCGACAAGGGGGTTAATCGAATCGCCGCCGGTATCGACGACGCCAAAGAAAAGACCACGGCGTTTTTTGAGAAGCTCTTACCCCACGTTGACGCCGGACAGGCCAAAATCAAAAGTATGGCCGACATCACCCTTGACGATAACATCAATCGAATGACGGAGTTTATTCGTCATATGGCTACCTTCAAACGCTAACCGATCTATTATCGTCGGCGTTATTACCGATGTAAAAGGTGGTGTTTGGTTGTTATTAACAAACAGGATATAAGGAGTCCTAAATATGCTATTACAAACTAATAAAGTAAAGCGGATTATCGCAGGCGGCGGGGGTACCCTTGAAGCGGCGGCGGGTAAATCGCTTTTGGTGACAAAGCTGGAGTGTGTTGCGTCGGCTAGTGACACTTATTTGACCGCAAGTATTGATCGGGTTACTTGCGGGTTTTACCGTGTTGCCGGTCGAGCGGGTAATCATATAGCTCCGTTGATTGCCACTTATTTGCACAAACATATCATGGAGTTTTTAACCAGTCGGGGGATAAATGTTTTCTTACCGATTGCAGAGGGACAAACTTTAACCTTATCCCGGCATAGTGAAGCGGGTAACATCATAATCACTTATGATGAGTATGAAGCGGGCGATATTAGTAACATAATGCCTAACGGTTCGCAGGCTAAGGAGTTTACATTTTTACAGTATATGTCGAGCTCTGAAACGCCCGTTGCCTCTGAAAGTATCCTTTTAGACACTTCACTTTCACCGTCTGAATTTCCCGATTTTCCCGCCGGAAAAGCCGTACCCGCCAAACACAAAATCACTCTGTTAGGTTTGGTCGGTTGTCCCTTTACCACCGGGGCCGCGACCCCCCATAACTGGGGAACAACTTTTCTCAAATTGATTAAGGATAGAGAAGTCTTATTCGATGAGGACCGAAACGGATTGCCGTTCGACGGTCAAGACGCAAACGCTGTAGCGGACGCCTACGGTTGTAACTTCTCTGTTGTCGGCCCTTGTGTTCCGGTCTTAATCAATACCAGCGTCAAACCGTGGGGTGATCCTTTAATGTTTGACCCGGCTTTAGTTTTTGACCCCGGTGCTGAATTGAATATCCAATTGACCGGCGTTATGGTGACGCAGGCGGCGTGGGAGGAAACGATGGTTGATTTCGCTTGTATTCTGAAAGTGGAGCGGATAACCTAACAAAGCGGATATTAAATGTCCTTAAAACTTAGGGGGTGATTGAGGTTTGACATTATGTTAAAATGGAAATCGTATAAATTCCCGACGATTGCCAACAGCGTCGAGGCCCTAACCGATATGTTAGGCGGCGTTTCGGGCAAGACCCGGACTGTTAAAATAATCGCCGGTGACATCGCCGCGTTAATCAATTTGCGGGTGTATCTTGACAATGAACAGGTTGTCGATTTACCCTGTGATTTGGCCACAACCGGGGCTCCGTTAATCCCCGTCGAGATACCGATCACTGAAGGCCAAATCTTGAAGTGCGGCTTTAACAACGTAGCGGCGGGGAACGTAACACCGACGTTTTCGGTCCAATATGACGAAAAGTGATAGACTAGTTAATGAAGTGGATTTTATGCTTAACCGTCCGCTTTTTTACGGTGTCGATACGTTTGAGAATTAACGGGCGGTTAAGTAAGTGGATAAAAAGAGTCTATAAATGGTTAAAGGGTTAAAAGCATGTTTGATATAATAACTCCTTTATGGTTTAAGGATTTGGAATTAAAACCCCCGCCGTCCGGTATGTTCAAGTTATCAGAGGATATACAGCAGACTATTGCTCTGGGCTGCGGTTTCGACGGTCAAGGCCGGCGGTTAATAAGAACCAGTGAATCAGGGACACAATACGTCACCGGCCCTAGAGTTAAGGACATAGCGAACGTTTTAGCCGATCAAATCAATTATCTTTGGCAAGGTACCGACATTCCTATCGGTGAAGTCCTGGTCAAAGCCCACCCGGACAATACCGATCGGATTTGGGTTAATGTCGATGAAGCGGCGGCAGCGGATTCTGGTTATCCGTTAGACGCGGGGGAATTCATAATCTTGACATTGTCTAACCTGAATAACCTACATCTCAAAATCATAGCCGATACCGAAAAGGCCATATTGATCTATACAAGGTGAAAATTATGCAAGCTGGTATTGTGTCAACAGGCGGCGTGCCGTCCGGTACGATAACGCTTTGGAGTGGAGCGATTGTCGATATACCGTCCGGTTGGTTTTTATGCGACGGCAACAACGGAACACCGAACCTTAAAAACCGATTCATAATCGGGGCGGGCGGTACTTATAACCCCGGCGATTCGGGCGGTTATAACACCCATACACATCAGATTATAGGTGCACATTCCCACGAGTTAAATGGTGGACCGGCAATGGCTATGGGTGAAGGTTCGGAGATTCGTCAAGGCGGCGATAATTCATGTATGGACGGTGAGGACTGGCAAGTGGATACCGGAGATGTCGGGGCTCCAACCGAGAGTTATAGTTCACACCCTCTTAATTATGCTTATGCTTTTATTATGAAAAGTTAGGAATTAAACATGTTTACTTTCCAATTAAGTTTACGAATAGAAGTCGCAGACAAGGCGGCGGCTATCGACTTGACCAACGCAATTAAGATGTTGTCAGAATCGTACGGGACAGGACATTTAGACTCCAGTTATATAGAACCGACGATCACCGACAAGCCGACCTTGCAGATTAAGAAAAGAGAACCAAAGTAGGTTCTTTATACATTTTGTCCCTTTAGATAAGGAGTGCAATCATGCCTCAACAAGCAAACAGTTTCTTTTGGTGGGTAAGACTTATCACCATGATAGTCAACGCCCTAAGTGGTTTTTTCAGTGAGGAAGAAAATGGCGGAAAATAATCCCAAACCCGAACCGGACGAATTTTGTTTGGTTAGTATGATGTTCCCGATGGTGTCCGACGAGCAATTAGTGAAGGTTTTGACCGCCGTAAAAGCTCTGTCAAACACCATCGGGAATTGCCGTTATGAGGTCAAAGTAACCGGGAATAAAATCAATGGCAGAGGACTGGTCAACCAGAGCGGCGGCCCTAGCCCAACTACTGTCCAACCATGAAGTCATGTACAGTATGAGAGTGGACTTTTCGGCGGCTCTCTATGATTTCAAAAATATTTATTCCGGTTGTACGGACCCGACGGCGGCGGCGGCTTTTGGTAAAGTCGATCTAATGCTGACCGCTCTAGTTACGTTTATGCGAAAAGTCTATGATCGGGACAATGCTTTTGACCCCGCCTATCTTTTACCATACTTTTTTACCAACTATTGTTCTGACCCCGGTGAATCTGCGGAAATCACCTGGCAACAAATCATCAGAGCGTGGGGCGGGGCTAATGACGCCGGACGTATGTGGACAATAACATCAATCGACCAAATGCGTCAAAATATATGGAATAAGGACCCGAAAATAAAATGGAATGAAAGCCCCTTTGAGGATTAAGAATGTCTATTGAATCACCGGCTACCTATGGCGACGAATATTTTGCAAGTCAAAAAGAAGCATCTTTGGCTTTTGAAGAGGATTTGGAAAAGTCCATAAAGGGTTTTATCCCTAACATATTTGTTGACGGTGATGTCAGGGATTCAATACCTTTTGGTATTCTGGACAAACTTGAGTCACTTTTAGCGTTTCCAGACCCCGGACTAGCGGCGGTAGGTGGTCGATTCATTTCAGAGATTGCCGATGAAGCGGTGTCTATGGTAATGAAACCCGCCTTGAGGAAAACTCAATACGCTGCAAACCGGGCCTTTGCAAACATGATACCGACAACCGCTCAAGCGTCACTCCTTTTCACTCATAAAATGATTGCTTCAACCGCTTTCGATTATGCTTACCGGGCGGCGGGTTATAGCCCGGAATGGCAAGCAATTCTGCATAGAACATTTATCAGTCCACCGTCTTTGCCGGAATGGATTAGGTGGGCCAGACACCATGGAGAACCGAAAAACGCGTGGGGAACATTACAAAATAAACTGAATATTGACACTCCTTTTTATGCTGAATTGGAGTGGTTATCCCAACAGGTTTTCACCACCGATCAAATCACCGCCTTATTTCGACGTAGGGAATTAACCGAAAGCGAAACCGTCACCGGATTAGGCCGGATAGGCTGGCAAGAAAAAGACGCCCGGCAAGTTATGGATTTGAGTTTTGTTATCCCCAACGCCATGTTATTATTGCAGGCGGGGCTTTTTCAAGAATCGCCCGATCAAAAGATATTCGAGCGATTAGGTGAAGCAGATATAAAAGAGGAATTTCGTCAAGAATATATCGACGCGGTTTTGACCAAACCAAACCCCACGGATTTAATCGCTCTTAACCTGCGAAAAGATAATAACCTAGCCGACCTTGAAACCGATCTTAAAAAGATAGGAATTCACCCGGCATATCTTGACACTTATAAAACCCTAGCTTTTCCGATACCGCCGGTCAGTGATCTAATTACAATGGCGGTTAGAGAAGCCTTTAGCCCGGCCACAGCAGCAAGGTTCGGACAATATGAGGATTTCCCCACCGCCTTTGCAGATTTCGCTCGTCAACAGGGATTAACCGATGAGTGGGCTAAAAGGTACTGGGCGGCTCACTGGTCGCTACCGTCACCGTCACAGGGATACGCGATGTTGCAGAGGGGGATTATCAAAGAGGCCGATCTGAATATGTTGTTAAAGGCCCTCGACATTATGCCGTTTTGGAGAAGTAAACTTGTCCAACTTGCCTATAATCCCCTGACCCGCGTTGACGTTCGACGTATGTACGAATTAGGGGTATTGTCGAGGGGTGAAGTCTATAAAGCATATTTGGAGCGGGGATATTCCCCGGAAAACGCCGTACGAATGACAGAGTTTACCGTCCAACAGGTATTAGCTAAAAACGCCGGATTGACAACAAAGGAAACCTTGCGGGCCTATGTCGATAAGTTTATCGACCGGAAAGCCTGTATTGAACTTTTGCAACTTTTGGGGCTAGGTGAACCAGAAGCGGTTTACTTGACCGATACGGAAATTATTGTTAGAGAATGGGATTTGGTAAAAGACCGGATATTAGGGATAAAAAACCTCTACAAAAGACAGGTTTATAGTATAAATCAGGCCCGTGACGAGTTAGGAAAATTAGGACAACCAGCAGAACAAATCGACGCCCTAATGGAGCAATGGTATTTTGAGAAGCGTAGCGAACCGATTGTAACCTTTTCCAAGGCGGAATTAAAACGCTTTCATAAAAAGGGCCTTATCGACACCGACCGGGCCAGATTAGAATATGTATTGATGGGATACGATGAAGAACGGGTAACAATTTACATGAGGGAATTAGAATGACTTTCGCAGACAAGTTAAAGGCTAACTACCAACAGCGGGAAAAGGTCAAACAACAAATCAAAAAGGATATACAGGTTGAGGTTAAAAAGGTAATTGAAGCTCGTCAAACTCAAACGGACGAATCCACCCGGACGGCATAACTTCACCTTTGGTATATTGACGGTACAGGTTTTTAGTCTGTTTGTAAACCGTGTATTCATCGACGTTCCCGGTCGATAACATACCTTTTAAGGTGGGCCATTTTTGCTGTTCATAAAGGATATTCGTTATCCTTTTAGCCTTTTTTGATATACCTTTAATGGCGGTCTTATCATCGGTTATATAATCCTTTAGCCCGTGAATTATGATTTGATCGGTGGTTTGTTCAAGTTTAAGACCGCCTAGATTGTTATCGCTTAGGTGATCTTTTAGGTTGTCTTTGCCGGTCTGATTTACGAATAGTGAATCGGTGTCGCAGTAGTAAAAATTACCAAACCCGGCGATTTGCATTAACCGGTATAAATGCAATCTTGCATAAGCGGTGACGTGCGACGATATGGCCGGAAAACTGTGACGGCCTTCATCAAACCCGATTAACTCAAAAACCTCACCTAATAAATATCTTAATCGGCGGCGGCGATGAGATACCACGTCGATCAAATCCTCGGTCCTGTCAGGTTCACCCGGACAATCGCCGATCTTATTCCAAGTTTCGGCCTTTTGTCCGAATTTACCGTATAAACTGTTCATAAGTTTTTTAGTGAAATAATCGTATAGATAATCTTTGCTGTCGATGAATTCCCGACGTAGTTTATAAAATCTATCGACAAAGCCGGTAAATATTTCCGCCTGTTCATAGAGGATTGCTCGTCTAACTTCTTTTATATGGCCGTGTTTGAAACCGTAAAGTAATTCCGGCGTTGTCAAAGTTTCGGCAAAGATACCGACCGGGAACATGGTCCGCTCCCGACGCACCGGGTAAACCGCCCGGTCGGTGCTGATTAAGACCTCGGCGACGGCGGCTTTATTTTTGAGATAACGCCGGAAATTACGGAGACTAGGTTCATGCAATATTTTAGAATACGCAATAGGATATAAATTTTGACGCATAACAAAAGGATATAGACTATTAACATCGACAATATAATATGGTCCTTCATTTAATTCTCCTAAGAAAAAACACTCGGTTCGACCGCCTTTATAAGACGCCCGCTCCATTTTGATTGCTTCAGCGTTATTATGTATGTATATTTTGGTTCTGTAATGTCCTAAAAGATAGGCGGCCATAGCGGTCGAACCTATCGTATAACAAAGCCTTGAGATTTTACGGTCCACTAAATAACGAGTTAATGATCGAAACGCTTCAACCAAAATCAAAACGTCATTCTTGCAATATACTTTTAATTCAGTCCAGGTACAGGTATCAAAGTCAATCTTGATCTTTTCTATCCCTAATCGCTTGCCTAGTTGCTCAAGTGATTCACGAAACCAATTAAGAGTATCAACAAACATTATAGACTTTTTAGGTCCCTTTACTTTAATTAAAGTGGTGACGCCAGAACAGTAGAAAAACTTTATCTTATATCCGGCCTGTCTTAAATTCTTGAAACCCTTGACAACGGTAAAATCAAAATTGAGATTATGGGCGATAATCCAAAGTTTATTCTTAGGGGCGGTCTTATCGGCTACAAAATCCCAAAATTCGACGGCTTTGGTGAAAAATAACCAGTCCAATTTTTCAGGACGATTTGTATCCTGTTTTCTCATGTAACACGCCCAACCTAGTTTTAGAGTGTGAATCGTATCGCCGGACGGTAAAACCTTTTGATTAGTTTCGGTATCGAAAAAGATAACATGACGGGGAATTGCCAAAGTCTTTTCCGCCTTTAAGACGTGGGCTTTCCGATCTATTGAGGACATTATGAAACTTTATGAATAGCGGTTAAAGGTACAACTCCAATAACTTCTCGTTTTTGGGCAGCGTACCAACCGGCCCACTCTTGCACAACCTGTTCCTCAATTTGACGGGGCGTTAAAGGTGAATCAGACATAATATTAACATGCCTTGTTGTGATCGGTTCACCGGGCGATAGACGTTCCCTGACCTGAACAACAAACATGAATTCCCTTGACATATTCCAGTCTCTAACTTGAGCAATTTCGGCGGTCGGTACGCGGTCTTTGCGAACGTATTTTAACCGGTCCCTTTTAACCTCAATATTGCCGACGTTTCTCCAGTCTGAAAGCATGGTTTGACGACGATAAGACCGATTTGATTCTTGCTCTTGACGGATAAAAGCCGACGCCGAAAGCCCCGCCGCTTGCGCCTTTTTCATTCTCAAAATCCCCGCCGCTCGTTCCTTGCCCAGCATCCGTGCCATAATATGTCCTTTATGATCTAAATCCGTTGTCGATCTTTTGGGTCTAAATTTGACCGTATAATTTCATAAGAAAATCGTCCAATATCTGATTAACCTCTAATAGATTTGTTACGGCTTTGGTCACTTTAGGATTTTTATCGGCCACAAGCCCCAAGATTTGATTATTATGGGCCTTAATTGCTTCAGTGTTACGATGACACCCCTCAAGATGTTCTTTGATTTTACCTCTGGTGTTTGACGGCATGGTTTTGCACTCCTAATAAAAATAGGTCCGGGCCTGTAGGTGATAACAGACCCGAACTTGTCGAAGGTAGAGAAGAACAATTTATGACGCCGATTCTTTGGCCGATTCAATCGCTTCAGCTAAATCATCTTTGTCAATACCGCCTTTTGAATCCTTAAATAACTTTTCAGTTAGCTCCGTATTATCGGAACAGGTGACGCTATACTTTGTACTAGTATCACCCGGTTCACCTTTACGGATAACGTCGATTGCTTTTGTCTTGAAGTGCTTTTCCAACTTGGCGATCTTGCGTAAATTCCGAACGCCGGTAACAAATAATTGAAACCCGTCCTCTGTCCATATCGGTATCGCTACTCTGGTAGTATCCCGGCTCTGAAACTTACCCTTAATAGCAATCGGGTCACCCATGACAACAAAGGTGACGATTTCACCGTCTTCACTCAAGAACAACAAATTTGCTCCACCGATTTCCTTAGCCTTGTCCTTAAAGCTCGTCAAGTTAATCACCCCCCTTCGTCCTGTTATACAATTCATTCAAACCTACTGTTACCGCTTCGTTAATAACTTGATCTCTGGTTTGGCCCTTTTCACTAGCAAATTTGGATAGCACTTCACCGTCTTGCTCGGTTAGAGTAACTATCCATTCCTCATTCCGTAGCCAAGTCACTTTAATCATAAGCTGGACTCCTTAAAAAGCGATTACCTTTAGCGACACAAAAGACAATCTAGGCTCCTGAAATTAGGACATATAATCCACCGCACATAAAATCCTGTTGAAACTTTTGACATAAATCATCGTCGGCCATATCAACTATGACCGGTCGGCCTGCTAACCCTAGTTGACTTATGACCGTAGCAAGTGCCGACGGTTTAACCAACCATAGCCGCCCCACTCCTTTTATTTCCTCAAGACGGCATAATCCATGATGTAACATATTGGCCTTTACCCTCCATCCTCTACTTTTCATATATCGTTTTAGTAGTTTAACAGACTCCATAACTCCAGAATTCTTATGTTAATTAAGTAGTGGTTGGATATAAAGTTGTCTGTCGGCTAATCCCCAAAAAAGACAAAGGACCGAAAGCAATAGATGAGTGATCGGTCCCTTTTGGAATTTCTACCTTGTATAAATCACGTAAAGCCCGATGAGTGGCTCTGGTTATTCGATGGGTTTTCTTGGAAACTCCGGTTATTGATATGACCATTACTTGAGATTCAGCATAAACCAAACCATACCTTTGTACATATTCCCGGTCGTTAATAATCCACCACGACCAACCTTTGAATTTCACCATGACCGATAACTCCTATAAAGTTATGTTATTAAGGGCCCACGCCGCCGCCGCCAAAAAAGCCCAAAACATAGCTAATACAATCAAATAAGCCTTTGCATTCTCCATTTTCCTAACTCCTTAAAGTAGCCGTGCCGGGCGACAAATCGACGTTATGAACTGTTATAAATGAAGTCACCCGACACGCTACGCCGTGGACAAAACCGTCCAGATTGCCGTGTATTGATAAAACGTCCATAACTAACCCTAATATACGATTAAAACGGTACAGGGTCAAGGGTAATTACCGAAAATATCCGGTATTTGGTAAAATATTTGATTATCAGACGGTAGCAAATACCATGCCAAAAGGTGTACTAGCAAAATCCGTGCCAAACGAGTTAAAATAACGTATGGCCCGATCTTTTCCTAACCGGATAAATTAGGTCAAGAATATGATTTCGGTAAGTCCTTATGATCGCAGGAGTTAGAGTAAGTGGATAGAGTAGGTCGGGTTTGGCCGCA
>Ga0209977_10001463_pt1 | contig 10366 bp, 19 predicted proteins | sample SumtaG_2_FD_183113 | JGI IMG/M metagenome (GOLD analysis project Ga0209977, IMG submission 183113) | Deep subsurface microbial communities from Indian Ocean to uncover new lineages of life (NeLLi) - Sumatra_00607 metaG (SPAdes) (version 2) | ecosystem: Environmental > Aquatic > Marine > Oceanic... | reverse complement strand
TCCCCCCCGCGTATCGTCTCGTCGTCCCTCCTCGACGACACGACGAGGGGGCTCTGCTTCTGTGTTTTTAAATACTTCCCGCTATTCCTAATTTCGCTTGTAGTATATATATTTGAGTATCTAAAGACATATCTTTAATCGTCGTATCGTTAGGAATTTATTTAAATGTTGACGATTCCTTTAATATTACAGAGCAAAAGCTCTTAAAGTATAAAGTATGTGATAAAAAAATGGTAATAAAACCCGAAAGTAATAATGGAAAAATCCTTTTGGCTTTACAAAATGCTAAAAGGTCAATTCCGGTTAAGGAATTGGCTGAGATTTCTGAGGTGCCTTACAAGAATATTCATAGAAACATTAAACAACTTTTAGCTAATAAGCTTATATATACTGAAAGCCAACAAATTGGTAGAAATCGATATAAATATGTGTATTTAACCAAGAAAGGCAAAAGCGTTAATATAGAAATTACTGAGTTTATGGAAAGTTATGTGTCAAACAAACCTTTCAAAATTAGTAAAAGACCCGAAGTTTTTGAGGATGAATTCCAAGTTGCTGATATTCAATTTGGAATTCGCTTTTACGCTTGGTTTGCTCAGAATTTACATATTCCTAACTATTCAAGACTTCCATTAACTCAATTGAAACTTAAAATCGGTTTAAAGCTAATAAAACAAACCAATTTAATTGATATAAAAGCTATTGTTAATAAATATCTTAACGGTGATAAATAAATGAAAAAAATGAAATTAGAGGCTAATAGAAGTTCTATTGAAACTAATTGGTTTTTCTGTACTCGGTGTCATCAACGTTCTTTCAATATTATATTCCATGAAATAGATACTAAAAATTGGTATTGTACGACTTGTTTAATTAAAGAACTTAATAAACCGGATGAGGTATAAATCAAATGACTAAATTCAAGAAAGAATTTTATCTATGCGATAAATGTAATGTAGTTCATTATAAGCATAGAAAATCCGACGGCGGTCAAATCCAAATCTTTAAAGACCACTTAGAACACGCTATTGAAATAACTGATTCTCAGAGGCTTATCTTTCAGTTTAAACAAAATTGGCGTAAACAAACCAAAAAGGTGCGTAAATAATGAAAATTGAAACTTTTATAGAATATCTAAAAGCTCGACCGGAACGACAAATAACGCGTGGTGCGATTATAGACCACATTGCCGGTTATAACGATACTTGGATTTTAGTTGTAAAAGCTCTGTTAATAAAAAGCTCGGTTAAACATATAGCAAAATCTTACCTCTTAGAGAAACTTAACTTTATGCGTAAAAATAAAGGTAATGAACGTATAATCTTAGATTTCAATGGTATGAAAATTTTCAGAGTTTTATTCTATGTTAGCCAATATAAATTCTAAATCCCTTTTTTTTATTTTATCCTAATTCTCTATTGTCAAAATAGCTTAAAACATGAGTTTTCGAACTTATTTGAGAATTTAATACGTCACCACAATTTTCAAATTTTCTATCCCAATTTCGCTTTTTATCGCTATTTATATCGAGTTTTTTCCAAAATCTAATAAACTTGTTAACTTGCTCGAGACTTCGATACCTTTTCATAATCTCAGCAATCTTGTTTACATGAGTTTGAGGCATTGGAATATAATCCTTATCCTTGTTATTCTCTAATAGCTTAATCCAATCAACCATTTCAGCTTTAAACCCTCGTCGTTTCGATATATTACCAACTTGATAAATACCGGTCATTAGAATAACGCCGGAATCGTGTTTCTCTAATTTCCAATTTCCAATTTTATCGTCGCATTTAAGACTTAAAGGTTTAATAGAAAGAACCGCGTCGGTATGAAAAGCATTAAGGTATTTCCATTCACTCTTTTTAACATCAGTAAGCAATTTCCAACGAGTTTTGGCACATATAATCGACGCATATATAGGATTGAATAAAATACCCGAATAGATTAAACCATCAAGTTTCTCATGTTTCTCAACAAAACAACCGTATAAAGCATTCATGGTAATTTTGATAATATGATACCAAGTATCATTAACACCTTTATATCGCGATTTATCTTTATATAACTTAAGCATAGGCTTTCTAAAAGGATAATAATCGTTTTTATGAGAAACGTACTCAAAACCCTTAACGACTTTAATTATGTATTCTCTTAACAAGTCAGCCTCGTACCACGTTATCCACTTGCCAAAATGACCACTTGGAAAAACAATGGTATTACCTTTTGTTCTAAGAATTAACGCACTTATATATTGCTCGGGTATATGTAAAACAACTTTATAAAAACCAATACACTCTTTTGGATTAATCTCGTCGCTAAGTATCCAATGACCGTATTTTAAACTTGGTAATTCTGAAATAGTTTCCGGATACGCTGAATTTATGTCATAATAATACAAATCATCAAAATAGCCTCGTTTTAATACCTCGAAACGACCGCCGTAATATGTTTGAAAAGCAATATCTAAAATACGGGTCGGAATTTTCTTTAAACTCGGAATATAACAATTATACCGAAAGAATTGCTTAGATAACGACGCGTTTGAAGTCATATATCGCGGAAGTTGTAATTTTACCTCTTTAATTTCTTTCATTAATAAATTGCCTAAATTTGCCGTTAATTTAGCATCTTTAATACAATACTCTATTATATCGCTTTCTTTTTTATTCCAATAATCAAGACTTCTATTTAACCTTTTAGCGTTAATTATATCTAATTTCTCATCTTTCAGAAAATCCTTAGAAGCCTCATTTAACGACACCTTAAACATATTGAATAAATCAGTAAAATATAAAGTTTTATGACCCTTAGAAATCTTAAACATTTTAGGTCGTATATATGTAAGCGAATATCCTTTATACTCTATTGTATTACCATGAATTAGCTCATCAGTCATTTCAATATCATTTTGTAGTTTCAATATTGCGGATAAATCAAAATCTAAATTATAGAAAGCTCTGTAATGACTTCTTGAGGCTCTGTAAAACAAAAACTTAATACACTCATCAAAAGTCGGATTTAACAAACTACGTCCTGCGGAATCGGTAATTAATTTACACGCACCTTTATAAGTTTCTGTGTCAAAACATATAAAAGATTCACGTTCTACAATAGATTTAATATGTCGACGCGTATCGGTTAAATAAATATCAGAAATAGGTAAATATCTTAACTCTTTCTCTTTTTCCATACTTTAGACACCTCTAAATATTATACCTCTGTTCTAAAAAATCTTGATAACCCTCATCTAAATCAATCGGGTCGGTTTTTAACATAAATTTAACCTCGTCAACCGCAGTATTATAATCATAATCATATTGGTCAATTAAGTCATTAACCATAGTGTCAAACACCTTCCACTTTTCACGCGGAACACGTTTCTGAGATATATTATAAGATTCCTGCCAAGCCTCAAACTCGGCATGAACAACATCTATTTTTTCCGCTGTGGTTAACTCTTTAACAGGCTTAGTATATTTACGGATTCCAACAACCTTATTAATAACCTTACGCATAAAATACTTAATCGTTCCTAAAATTGTCATTTCTCTTATTAACCTCGTCGTTTGTATATAAAACTTCCATTAGAATTAACTTTCTTTAGAAACCCTAAAAGAATGGTTATATTCATACGAGTCTTATCATAAACCTCATCAATTATAATAAAGAATTCTGAGTCTTTAACATAATCTTTAATCTTATCCAAATAACCCTCAACCGTATTAAACAAATTGATACATTGGTTAATCTTAACAATGAAGTTTTGACGTGGTGAATTCGGCACGTTTTAATAACACCTCACTTTTACTTTAATTTTATAGTTAATTATTTAAATCAGAGCCTCCTTATAACCTTAACTCACTCTAAACTAAAAATTAATCCATTAATAAAATTGGTGATAATAAAATGAATGAAACATTCTCAAAATGGTTATCCGACGCTAATAGAATAACGCATGAACTTCGCTTAATGGTTAAGAACGGAATTAGATATAAAGCGAGTCTAACAACTAACAAGAAACCCCGCAAACGCAAAATTAAAGCTATTAATGCGAAAAAGTGGCAGGTTAAAGGTATCTTTCTACACGACTTCGAAATTATTGATGAGAAAGAAATTGCTTTAATCATCAAAAACGACTCTAATGAACAAGCTTTATATGATAAGGCTTTCGCTATTACTAAGCGAGAAACATATAATCTCTTACTCACAGATAAGCAATATAAAGCATTTTGTAAGTTCATAGAAACAGAGAAATTAGCATTAAATCAAGAGTTTTACTTACAGCGTAAATTAACCGGATTGAAAACAATATATCAATATGAAACGGTGAAATAAATGACAAAAAACGTTAGAATAGTGACCTATTCCGTTTCAAAACAACACGACAAGCTATTCCAAGAACTAAAAGATAATAATTATTTTCCATCAAAATCCGCCGTCGCACGTTATTGTATTAATTACGCAATGCCAAAATTAATATCCGATATAAGAGAATTAAATGAATACCTCAAAAGCGACGAGATAATTAACGTACTCAATAAACTCAAAGATTTCGGTTATGTTATTTATAGCGGGAAACAAAAGCAAAAGCATATACCTATTTTAACTGTAAATCATAACAATATAAGCGAGATAATACAATGAAATATGTCAAAATGTTTAAAAAATTACAGTATTACTTCAAACACCAAGAAGACGTTAATTATGTAGTTTCCGATGCTATTTTAACTATTGTATTCGGTGCTTTCTCAGATAAAGAAAAAGAGCAATTCGGGGCATGGATTTATGCGGTTAAGAAACACGTACCAAGACAATTAACTATTGTAGAATCAATTAAATCAAAAAAGAAACAACCCGATAAGAGCAAAAAGAGAAAATATCAACGAGACGCTTTAATTTAAACTTTAAATCCCTTTTTTTTTTATTTTCTACATTTTATAATCCAAATCTGAAAGTATAAAGAAAATATGCTCACTTGTATAACCAATTCTTAAAGCATAATATACAAACTTAGTCAAATTGATTATATCTTTCTTTAGATACCTTTTTAATTCCGCAATTGTCGGTAATTTTGTCTTTCTAAAATCAAATAAAACCGCATTCTTTTCAATACGCTTTAATTCTCGATTAGAAACACCTAAACCCCGTAATTGCTCAACTAACTCATCAAAATCTATTAAACCCTCATAGAATCGCTGAGTTATTTGATTCTTAAGTTCTATTATAAACTTTAATTCATTAGTTTTATCAGAATATTCTAAGAACAGATTTATCTCATCGTTATCTAATCCGGTTGCTCTTAAATTATCTTTTACTTCAGTTTCAGAAGTTAAACCATTCTCAAACTCATTAATATAAAGATTACGCAAATCTTTAGTATCAATAAACCTTAATTGTTTAGCTAAGGAAGTCATTAATATCTTATCATTCTCAGAAAAACCAAGCGTACCATAATAATCATACAATTCTTTAGAACTCATTAAACCTTGCTCGAAAACCCTTCTAACATCAACACGAGTCAATAAATTGTATGACATAGATAAAATAAGCTCACGGTCAACCTCAGTATAATCTAATCGACGTAAATATTCAATCAAGTTATCTCGAGATATAAAACCTCTGTGAAAAGCATCAAGAATTTGCTCAGAGCCAAGCAAACGCCAATGAGAGTGCCAGAATCTCTTAATCCACTCATCTTTTAATCCGATTTTATGACCGTAATCAGAAAAAGGCTCGGGAATAGCATTCTTACCATGAATAAATAAGTTCTTATCAGGCTCAAAAGCCTCACGTACCGCAAATGAAACCAAATCGGAAGTTGAGGGATAATACTCAGAAATCAATTTAGCATAATCTACTTGTTTCAAATCATAACCGAGAAAATGAGTAAATTCAAATAACTGAGTTAAAGTAAGCTCTTTTCGACGATATAAACTAATGTAATCAAATAAACCAAGTTTCTCAATAGAGTAAAACTTGCGTAAACGATTATCCCATGGATATGAAATAATACCCTTAGTTAAATCGACTAAAAGCGTCGGATATAATAACCAGAGCTTTTCCCGACGACGTACTAAGAATTCAAACTCAGCTTCGAGGGAACGTAAAATCTTAGAACTAAATTCCTTAAGCCTAAACTCAGCATTAACCATCTGAGAGTTTGCCCAATTCCCAATTGAGTCGTTAGCACCCTGAGCAGACGTAGTTAACTCGTTCCCTAAATCATCTAAATATAAAGCGATATTATCAAGTATCGCTTGAGGGTCAATCTCAAGTTCACTCAAATCTTATATACCTTTTCTATTAGTTCTATTTGTTTAGTTAAATCAGAATATCTCGTATTTAATTCTCTCGTATCCAAGCCAATAGCTTTAGCTCGGTCAATTTCGAACTTTAGCTTTTCTAAATCTTTCTTAGTATCCGAAACATCTTTCTTTAAACCCTCTAAAAATTCATTAACTTCCATTGATACAAACCTCTATTCCAAATTTGATTCTAATGAATTACCATTTCCGTTTTTGCCAAATAAAGACATAAGAATAATACCACTCGTTTCTACAACACCGGCATAAATCGCAATTAACCAAGCCTCAAAACCTAACGGTATAGAAACAATAGATAAGAAAAGAAAAGCACCAACAGAAACACTTATTCTTTTCATGTGTCTAATAGCATTATCTCTTATAAACGATAACCATTGTTTAAAAAATCCTATAATAACCAACTCTTTTTTATTTTTAGCCTTAATTTTAATTAAATTAACGTATCTAAAATAAAAACTGAATTATTACTTAACTCATTCTAATTATATAAATTACCGAATAATAACTTGGAATATTAGCATTAACCCCAGAAACCCCCGAATTTACAACAAAGCCACTTTGACCACCACCACTTTGGTTTAAATGCCAATGTAAATCGCCCGACGTATAAACATAATCTTGACTCGCTTTAATATTATGGTTATGATCGACAACAACTGCGTCATTAGAACCACCGGTACCCCCTGAAGCAATCGCACCACGTATGAACTTATCAAATAAATTTGGTGTGTCAGCATGACCATTACAAACAAACCAACCCACCATTTCAATCGTATCAGAACCGTGTGCCCCAATCTCAATCTCACGCGTTTCTACTTCAACAATACCCGTTCCATCGTACATTAAAATAGTACCAATAGGTAATACAAATGTTTTTTATAGTGTATTTTTAATTTAATACATGTCTATTAATATTTGTATTAACACAGCTAAATCCTCATCTTTAACTCTTAATTTATTAACACTCAAACATAAAACCTCCTAATTTTAATTATTATTTTCTTACTCAGTTATTATTAAAGAGTCTAATTTCGCTAAAACAGCAGAATCCGCAACCGATACTTGAGTACCAAGAGTAGTTAAGATTTCTACTAATTTTGCTAAAACAGCAGAATCCGCAACCGATACTTGAGTACCAAGAGTAGTTAAGATTTCTACTAATTTTGCTAAAACAGCAGAATCCGCAACCGATACCCCGGTACCAAGAGCAGTTAAAATACTCTGTAATTCTGTTATAGCATCCAAATCTTTAACTCTTAACTTATTAACACTCATATACAAAAACCTCTTATTCAGTTATTATTACAGATTCTAATAAAGTTTTTAAATCCATATCTTTAGTTCTTAACTCGTGTTTATCTGTTATACGCATAGGTAAATCAGATTGCTCAATCGGGGTGTCGGGGTCGGCAGTATAAAAACGACCGAGATTTTTAACTGTACTAATTGTAATATCGCTTAATGGTTTCCACTTTTGAGTTAAATCGTCAAAATATAGGTTATAAGCTAACATCATATCTAATGTTGCTTTTCCCTTTAACCGAGTAATAAACGGATTCGAAACAAAAGGTACTTTTAATTTCGGGTCAATCCAAATAACCTCTTGACCAGCTTTAGCAATTGGAAGACCCTTCTCGATAGGTACATCTCGTTCACGCTTTCTTTTTCTTTCCATTATAATCCTCGTAAATCTTAATTCTAATCCATTTAACGTCCTGATTTATCAAATACAACCAAAATTGACGTTTGACCGCCCGTAATTGAACTTGAAGTTATTTTGAATGTTTGACCCGCGACGAGCTTTCGATTAACAATAATTCTCTGTAAATCAACAAGTTTATAACTTCCGTGAATCTTATCAGTTCTAATTTCACCAATGTAAGTATAAAGCCATGAATCCGCCGGTAACGTGAACCCTAACTCTAAAATTGTTATCTCAAACCCTTCCGGTACTTCTAATTTACCAATTTCATAATCAAGTTCACTCGCACCGACATTCGCTTCAAATACCTCAATATATATCATTTTTATTTAACCTCTTTAAACCTTTATTTGATTAAATATAAAAGATATATAAACCACGCCCGTGTCAGACTCAGTTCCCGTAATTTTAATCTCAGTCTTTAGCTCATCACCAGATACCATTACAATCGGAGAATCGAACAGAAAAGGAATTGCTTGTCCCGCGTCGGAAATATATTGAAAGAAATCGTCGCTTAAATATGCTTGGTCAACCGTAAGAATAGACTCATCGTGAAACCATAATCTCAATCCATCAATTACGATACCCGTTCCCGTGAGTTTATTAACTCCAAGACAAAAACCTAACAATTCCATTCTATAACCAGAAGGAACTTTAACTTTAAATGGAAAATCCGGAATACCACTTGGATTCATTGAAGTTATATTTGTCAAGTAATCAGTTAAATCAGAAGAAACAGTAAAGGACTCAGAACCAGAACTTATCAATAACCTATTATCTGATAACGTCCCGCCAGGCTCGGTCGATTTAGGTAATTCCGCACCGGTTAAGTGTGCGTATCTTACCAAACACTTAGTATCGTCAGTTAAACGCTTAATTACTAATTTTTCACCCTCAGAAACCCTAAATAAAGGTACGTTAGGATATTTTTCCCTAATCTTAGTAAATAAACTCTTAAGGCTTTCTTTCGCATCGGAAAATCGCAACATCCCAATTAACGTCGATTCATTTAAACAAGCAAACATTACAGTGTCAGAAATTATCATAGTAAGGTATTCACCGACTACAACACTCTCAGCAAATATGTCTTTAATTATAAAACCCTCATTAGCTTTAGCCTCAAGCTCTAAATCTGAAGCTAACGTCGCAGATTCGATAAATCGGTCTATATATTTAACAGGCATTCTTTTTATACACCTCTATTAACTAAAGAGAATTTAAGTATATTTAGCCCTCTTAAATTTAGCCATGTGGTCAATCCACGCAACTGCTCGAGCCTTAGAATCTTCAAGAGTAATATCCGGCATTGTTTCAATCATACGTTGTCCAGATTCAATATGAGGTAGTACCTCACTCATGTAATCAGCCATTTTGCTCTCAGAAGCTCTTACACCCGTCCCATAATTCGCAGAACCTTTTACAATAGCAGAATTTTTCCAATCTTCCAGAGAAACAGCTCGTAAACCTTTTTCCCACTTACCCTCATCAATAGCTTTCAATAGGTTTGCTCTCATCTTTTCTTTCTTTCTCGAGGCTTTTTCCGTCGGTGACTCTGAAACGTTTTGAATTCCTTTCTTATAATCGTCAACCGCACCTTCAGCATGTCTACGCCATTTTTCAGCAATTTCGGAAGCACTTAGTTTTACCATATACATCAACTCTTTTATTTTTAATTATCTTTTTATTAACGTTTTGAAATAGCCTCGAACGGTTAAAAGAATAGTATGTCTAAAAACACTTCTAATCCGTTCGAAACTATAATATAAAGTATGTTAATTAAGAATATATCAGAATCTTATATAAATGTTTTCGATATATCTCAATCTACTATAATACCTCATTTCTAAAGTACGACAAGACGTTCGATAATCATCATAAACTATAAATAAAACCTAAAATATTTTAACCTAAATATGTCTAATAATACTTCTAATAATGATTGCGGTTTTTGGTGCTTTTTAATCATTCTAACAGTTGTCTTAATCAATTTTATTGGTTTCTTTCTCTTAGGTTATGCTGTAATATTCGGTTTTATGTAAACTTCAATCTTTATTAGAAAAATGTATATATCGTTATACGTCAAGCAAGTCGGTGGTTCTGATAAATGTTTGATTACCATAGGATAAATAGGGTGCGAATTCTTAACCCGCGACTGAGTAGAGCTCGATATTAATTCCTAATAGAATTGGTTTGTTTGAAATATGACGATTAGAAGAAAAGCCCTCCTAACCCGTCGTTGAGGGTACAGTACTTAAAAGGTACGTACCTTCTATCTATGACGTTATGAAGTTAAGAATGACGTCAAGACGATACGACGAGGGGTTAGGGGGGCACTGAT
>Ga0209977_10001460_pt1 | contig 10376 bp, 8 predicted proteins | sample SumtaG_2_FD_183113 | JGI IMG/M metagenome (GOLD analysis project Ga0209977, IMG submission 183113) | Deep subsurface microbial communities from Indian Ocean to uncover new lineages of life (NeLLi) - Sumatra_00607 metaG (SPAdes) (version 2) | ecosystem: Environmental > Aquatic > Marine > Oceanic... | reverse complement strand
TTAAGTGTATGAACTTTAATTGAAGTCTAAATCTGTTATTGAACTACTTCTTTTCCTGCTTCCTCTTCGTACATTTTTGAGATATTTCCATGTGAATTTAATTCACATACAGGACAAGAAATAATTTCATTGTCTATTATAATATACAGACCATTGCATTCTGGACAATGGCATTTTCCGATAAAATTTGTTTTTTTTGAATCCATACATATTCACCATTTAATATAAAAAAAAATAAGGGCGAGTTAGAGTCTCGCCCTTACTCATTTGACATAATTCAATACAGATTTGGAAAAGAATTTTGTTTTAAAGATGATATAATAATGATTGATTATCGTAAATTACTCTGTAGCTTATCTTTTATAAAAATAAAAAAAATATTTATTGATTAAGATAAGTTAGATTATAGTTCACAATACCATTTCTAATTATAATTATTTTTTCTCGCATTTTTCTCATTTTTTTTACCTCACTTTTTCATTTTTTTTCTTTTTATTTTTTACTAATTTAAATTAATTGCATAATTCCTGTAAGTTAATTTGTATTTAACCCGTTCAAAAGGAATCAATTCTTGATGATATTTTGCATTATATTTAGAATCAAATTTTAAAAGCTTTTTGCTAAGCTTGCTAGATTGAATTGGCCCCGCTTTTTCCCGAATCTCTTCCCTTTCGGGTTTTGTCAAACATTCCATAATAACTTGTTCAACATTAACACAATTTTTTCTTACATCCTTACTTTTTATTGCTTGAGCCATGTTTTTTTCACTCCGTTTTCATTATTCATTTTTTATTTTTGTTAATTAAAGTGAAGAATTAGTTCGATATATAGTTTTGTTACATAAAGTTCGGGTGTAGTTTGTACTATGGTTGAACTATGATCATAATTCTTGAACTTTCTGAATTCTTGGTCCCTACTATGCATGTAATACTAAAAATAATGCGTTATTATATCTTAAAAAAAAACTTCCTTCATAATCTCGCAGAATATACTACAAAAATACTACAAGAAATTGACTATAAATAAAAAAAACTTTCTACGAATTTAATTTTGAATAAAATAAGATACTTTAGGTTAGGATTCTTATTTCAAATCATCGATCTCAGCTAAAATTCTGAAAGCTCTGCAAGAGCCTCAAGTTCGTAAGAGTCCTCGAATAAATCTTTGTCAAATTCCATAATCTAAACAAAATAGTATACTCTAATAAAAATTAAGAAAAAATAAGTATTTAAATATTAAGTGGGTCCATGAAAACTTAAGAAAACTTATTTAGGTTCTATAAACCCTAAACTCCTTAAATGATCCGCAAACGCCTTCTTATCGGAGAGGTAAGTAAACCAATCAGGAACATACCACTCCCCATTAAACCATGCTTCCATCGCTTCTTTAAATCTATCGGCATATCTTCTTGCCTGTGTAGTACTTCCTACTGCGGCGTGAGAAGCTGCAGATAAAGGTACTTGGGCTTGAAGTCTGCAATCAAACTTAATAAACTCAATATGATTCCCGCTTATGTAAAGAATTCTATAATGATGCCTGTGAACCGGTACACCTGATTCAAACCGCTCCCCTGTAAGGGCGTCCCTGTTATCCCATAACATTAACAATAATTCAATTTGTATTTGTCTAATATGGGGATTGTCCCAATTAGCATTAGGTTTCTTAATGTATTCATTTGTATCACCTCTCGTGTAATCTTTATTCAGAATCTTAAACTGTTGCTCAAAAATCGCCTCTGATACCTGAAGGTATTTCAAGATTCTCGGTGTATCAATTTCAAACTTGATTTTTCGTGTAGACTTAAAAATTGAAAACATCAATAGTTTTCAAAGCTATTGTCAAAAAATTATTAATTTGATACAATTGATTGAGAATAAATTGGAATTTAATTTGAAAGGCGAATTTAAAAATTTAGAGCTTTATGAAAAAAAAACCTCTGGAACTATGCTTGAATTTTTATTTAGGAGATGGAATTTAATGTAAAGGGGATTCAAATTCTTACTTTTCAACAAACAATACAGAAATTTATCTTTTTCACTCATTTTTATTATTTAAAACTAAAACCATAAATCTTGCTTACTCCTTTTGATTTTAAAAAAATGGAACTTATTTAAGTTTGAAATGAGTATAATCAATTAATGTTGGTTAAAAATCAACAAACCATTTCAGAATCTGAAATGGTGAAAACCTATATCGGAAATTTAAAAAAGATAGAAGGCGACAAAACTCTAATATTTAAGGAAGTTAAAAATAATCAAAAAAGAATCGATCTTGTTCTGCTAAGAATGTATAATAATCGGTTTGGAACTGCCCACGCAATAGAATTTAAAGTATTTAATTGGAAAAAAGGATTTGGACAAACTTTAGGAAATCGAGTTTTAGTACCTTATAATTCATTAGCTATTTGGAAAGATTATGAAGATAAAGTTGATAGAGAAATGTTAATTAACGAAGGGATAGGATTAATAATTGTAACAAAAGATAAAAATATCATTGAATTAAAGCCGAAAAAAAGTAAATATCTTATTCAACCGAATTATCAGAAGATAAGATATATCTTAAAAAAACGAATAAATGATTAATATTGTCAAGTATATATTATAAACTTCAATATAAGACAGAAATTGAAAGACTAAATCTCTATTTAAATCGATCTCCATGCAAAGGATTTCTAGTTCCTAAAAGACATTTCTTCAAAGAGGACAAAAAAACTAAACAGAAGCAAATTGATGAATCTTTTATTAAATCAATTGAAACTTTTAATAAGGAGGTTATTTTATATAAGAATTATTATAATGATCGCCCCTATCTGATAGATCCTCAGACTGATTCTCTAAAAGATGAAACAAAAAAAAAACTTCAAGAAGATTATAGTTCATTTGTTTCTGATTTTCAGGGTGCTAATTTAGAAAAACATTTTAAAAAAGAAATATCAGAGTCAATTCAGATTATTGATATTGTTGAGAAATACAAAAATAGACCGAGGACTTTAATTGAAAAGAAACTTTTTAAGAGTCATGATAATTTCAAAGCTTCTTGCTTTACCATTCCTTTTCTACCAGCAATTCCAATAGAAATCTCTAAACGAAGTTCTTTTTTTAAAAAATTAAATAGTATTAATGAAAAAGCAATTGATGAATTATATAATCTATCTCTTAAATATTTCAAAACATATAATTTAAATAACCATATTCTTATGATTGCATTAAATTTAAAAGATTATATGAAGAATCATTACTATTTTGCTGAGATAATAAAAAAATATGAAAATTTTAATAAAATTGGATTATGGATTGTAGATTTCAATGAAATTGGTGCCAGTAAAAAGGAGATGAAGAGTTTTTATGAAATAATCGAAAAATTCAATTCAGTATTTGCTGATTTATTCGTGTTTTATGTTGGTGTTTGTAGCTCAAGACTTATTGATATAATAAATCCTAATATTAAAAAAATTATAAGAATTAGTGGGTATCCTGGTCTAAATGTAAATATTCCTGCTATGGCTCCTCGAACCAGAAGATTTTATTTTCAAAGAAATGGCAAATTTTACAATGATCGAGGATTTTCAGAGGATTTATTGCATAAACCTAGTTTAAACTATGATTGTAATTGTTCAAGTTGTTATGATTTTAGAATTAAATCATTACAGAGAGCATTTGATATATATTTCCAAAATCCAGTCGATGTAAGTGCTTATAATGAGTTCAGGGGAAAAGCAAAAAAGACTCTAAAGAACAAATTAGTGACCAAACAAAATATTTTTTTGATGAATCATAATTTTTATAATGTTGATCGCCAATTGCATAGTGATTTAGAAAGGTTTACCAAAGAAATATTTAGTATAAATTTAAAAATGAATAATTGGGAGTTGTTAAAAAAGAAAAAGGAGGAAATAGAAAATGAGCTTAAGATTTCTAGATTTTAATGAAAAATTTTTATTGATATTGTATTATTCGAAAAAACACACCACTTTAATCACAAGAGCGATGAAATTAATGTTCTTATTAGAGGAATTATTTGAGTTTAAGGGCGAATCTGGTCTTGATTATATTTCATATAATCTAGGTCCATTTGCGTATAATTTTCAAATAAATATTTCACCATTAATTACTGAGCAACTCATTTCTTATAAAGAGGTATTCGACAAAAATTCCACTTTTATTCCTATAGATTCTAAAAGGCTATATCTAATTAATCCTGAAAGAAGGAAAGAAATTGAAAGCGTGTTAAAAGATAACTATATAAATAAATCTGACTTCAAAAAGGAAATCGTACTAATTAAATTATTATCAGAATATTATGATCATAATCATTTGACTGATCTTATTCAACTTTGCTATTTCTTAAAGCCTAATTTTACCCAGAAATCAATTATTAAAGAACAAATCATGGCACATAGTAAATCTTATAATCAAGAAATTATAATAAAGATGATCAATAGCTTCGATGAAGATAATATCATTAAATTATTAAGCAATATTGATGGTATATTGAAATTATTTTGTATAAATGAGAAAAACATAGAGAGAGCCCATTTTTACTCAATTTTGGAAGATTATTATCTGACAATTAAAGCTAAAAGTCAGATTGATAAAAAGCATTTAGTCCTCACTATAGATAATATTTCAATAAATGATCCAGATGAATCGTATAAATTCTTGAAATATAGACTATTGGAAGTTCTTACCTTTGAAAAAACTCACTTTAGTAGTTTTGATTCAAAAAAGATATTTCTGAATTTTCTTCTAAAATCATTACAATTAAATTATCCGCTGAATAAAATCTCTGCTGAAAAATTACGATTATTCTTTAATGAATTAAAGGATTCACTTGAATTCATAGATTATAAGGAGAAATTACCAGTATTGAAATTACATTATCAAGAATTTAAAAATGAGCTTAGGAGTATAAAAAAAGATGAAAAGAAACAAATAACTAAAAGAGTGAAAACAACTGATTTAAAAAAACCCGAAGAGATACAAACAAAAAATACAGATTTTAAATTATTTGAAGAAATTGATGAATTTTCTGAAAAAGACGATGTTGAATCGGCAAAAATAACGGGAGAAGATAATAGTATATTCGTTGATTTTGAAGATAAAATAGAAATTTAGATAAATAATAAAAATTGCAAATTACAACAATAAAAGAAAGAGATTAGTGATGTATAATTATCTCTATAATCCCCGATACAAGTGTTTTAGTTTATTACTTATATGGTAAGTCCTCACAAAAAGAGAGAATAAAAAATCAATTTCTTGCGTTTAATAATAACATTTTAATTAATCCTATATTAAAATCAGAGATAGGAACAGTAATTCTAAATTCATTTTTTGAACTAAGGGAAATAATTTTTGAAAAGTTAAACCAGAAAAAGAAGCAATTTGATGTTGATGATTTTTGGATAGATATTAACCAATATATCCAAAGAAAAAGAAGTCCTCAATTAAAAAATCGTTGTTCTTCAATTATTACAATTATAAGAAACTGTATTGATAAAATTCCTGTAGAGAAATCTGATCCAAATTATGAAAAAAAGCAAATTCATAGAATAAAATCAGCATTTAACATTCTTATTAATGATTTATTAGCGTTTCAAGAAGAAATCTCTAAATGGAATAATAAAGCGACATATTCATGTCCAAGATCAGAGTGGAAAATAGTATATAATGAAAATACTTATAGTTATGAATTTTTATATATTAATAGCTGTGCGAAGAAAATATGTAATGATAGAGAAATTAAATTAGAGGAATTAACTAAAAACTATAAGAAAATTTTTAATACTATTCTTAATGAAGCCCAAGGTTTTTGTGAGAAAAATAAATTAATTTTAGATAACCGATTCTATAAGACAATAGAAAAATTGATAGATATAAATACAAATAAAGGAAAATATGATTTTCACACACGGTATTGCTTTAATCTAGGCGATTTTCTTATATCTGAATTATTGATTAATTCAGAGAATAAAATATATACTCTCAATTTAAAGGATTTTAAATTGATATTATATTTTCTGAATATTGACTATACAAGAATTATTCCGTTTTATCAATGAAAATTTCATCTCAAACGGAATTTGACATTCTTTAACAGTCAATTTTTTATATCTCTATGTGCTTGGTATTTCAAAAATAAGTTGTTGCCCGAAGATTTCCGTAATGTGGCAACAACTAGTTGTTGTTTAACCTAATTTTTATTCCTCCACTAATTAGAAGATTGTCTAAGTTCTATTTAAGTATTTCGCGATTCTCTTTCTCCAAAGGTAGAGAAAACCATTCTCATCTATCTCATTAATTTTAACATTACCTATTTGCTGAATTGCTGAATAAATTCAATCTTCTGGGGAGATTTTATTTAATAAAATGGGAGATAATACATACCTCCTTCCTCTTATATATTCAAAAACCTCATATCTCGTGGATGAGAATGGATTTGGTGAAAATCTTCCTTTAATCATTCCGATTATTTTGACTGAACAGTTTTTTAATATTGAGCCTTCTTTATTATATTTTTTTGGTGCGAATGAATCATACGGAAAAAATTCAAAATGATTTTCAGAAATATCAATTAGTTCTAGCTTTTTAAGATTTCCTAAATAAGGTAATGCATTCAGAGAATTATATCTCAAATTCAAATAAACGAGTGATTCAAGTTCGCTTATAGATTTTGGAATTGATGATAAATGATGGTAACTCAGATCAAGAAATTTTATGTGTTTTAAAGAACCAATCCATTCAGGAACTTTTCGAATATAATGCAATGAGGTACTTTCAAATCCTCTCATTATAAGTATTTCTAATGATTTAAAAAACCTAATACATTCTGGAAATGTTTCAATTCCCGTTCTAGATAAATCAAGATATCTAAGTGATTAAAGTGAATTAAAAGATTCAGGTAATTCTACCAATTTTGTTATACTATATTGATCTGTCAATCCTAAACCAACGATATGACTATCCTCAACCATAAATCCAAAATTATTCGCTTTTATTTCTGAAATTACAGGAATCGTTTTATATCCCTTATAGGGAGCAAATAAATCTAGATTTTCCAAATCTTGTAGTGCTTTCACCTCTTCGGGTGGTAATTCTTTTCCATTATAGTCTACCATTGGTTATTTCAACATTTTATTTTATTCATTTTTTTATTTTTTATAAAAGAATTTTTTATTCGAAGTACTATAAATTTTAATGAATTTACTAAGAACGTTGAATCTCCTACTCTAATTTGAAAGTTTCTGGTTCAATTCATACTGCTAGGTACAATATCATAGTTCATATAAATGTTCATAGTTCATATTAAGTTCAGAAAAAAAACTATAAATAAGACTTTTGTGATATATTAATTAGAGTACTTTGGTGTAAATTTTATGAGTCGAACTCAAGAAATAAATTATCCGCCTGAGGAAATTTTTAGACAAACAGGGGTTGAACGTGTAAATATCGAGCACGTTATACTTTGGATGTTACAGAATAATGAAAAAGTTGAATGGTCAAATTTTAAGGACGAACCTGTAAATATTCCTCAGTCAACACTATCTTATTATTTGAAATCGTTAATGTTGGACGAACATGTAGAGAAAGTGGAAAGGGGAGTGTATAAAATCACTTCTAAAGGAGAGGAACGATACAATATATTGTCCAAAGCAAAAGTCGGAGAACGAAAATTAAATTATCCCCCAAAAGCAATAGTAAATGAGAGGAATTATGATCATTGGATACTTTGGATGGTGTATAACAATACATTTTGCAAATGGTCAGATTTTATAGATGACCCGTTAAAAATTAATCAATCTAGTTTATCAAAGAATCTAAATGAGCTACTAAAGAGAGAGGTCGTAAGGAAGGATAATAAAGAATATAAAATTACCCAAAAGGGGAAATCCGAATATTCAAGAATGCTAAAGAAATATGATTTAGACAGACAATCGATCCTGAACGAGGAGAGCAAACGAATCGAGGAGATTACGAAAAATACTATTAGATTTTTTGAAAAATACAATATAGAGGATGGAGATGTTAAGTTTAGGTTTTTGAACAACGTATTAAAGATGCCTTATGCCAATTTAAGAGGTTCATTAGACTCAGAAGAGGATTTCGAGAAAGTGTTGTTATTTCTGTCTATGAATCATCCCAATCAGTATCCATTTTATATTTCCCCTGAGGATTTTTCAAAGGAATATAAATTAAATTTATTAGATCTGAAATTTAATATTCGTCAAATAGTGGAAAAACCCACCTATTCAACAAAGTTTTTTATTTTAGGAACTGGTGAGAAAAAAGTTTATTATTTTCAAGCGAATGAGAAGATTGAGAAAGTTTTAAGTGCGATAACCGAGGATCATATCACGAAATTTACATACCTGAATAAACTGTATGAGAACACGCGAAATGGGACTCCAACGATGAGTCTAGATTATACAGTTAATTCTATATTGGATGAGATTTGTGATTCTTTATTTAATTCTGCGCTGAAAGAATCACTTAAAAATTTCCTTCCGGAATATATTAAATATTTAGCTTATAGGATAGAAACCGAAAGGAAGTTAGTGGATACGTTGGACAAGTTAGAAGGTGTGGCGTGGCGTGATATTCCTGAAGTGTTTCAATCATATGGTAAGAGATATGATTTGGTGGAACAAGCACAATTCAAGTATTACATCGATTTTACAGTATTAAAAGTCTTGGATTTATTCTCAAATCCTAAACTTGAAAAAATGTTTGAAGAAGCAAAACACATGATGAAGAAAAGGGATTTTGACACTGCCTTAAAAAAAATTAACAATAAGGTTAAGGCGGAGCCTGATAATACGAATTTACTTTTTCTGAAATCACTTGTATTAAGTGTTTCAAATCGCCATCAAGAAGCTATTCTTTTTCTGGAAAAGGAATTAAAGAAACATCCCCATAAAAAAGATGAAGAAATTTTTATTCCTTACAATTATATAATGGTCTATGATCTTTTAACCTTAGCTGAGTTTGATAAAGCTCTTGAAGTAAGCGATAGAATGAGTGATTTTTATCCTGATCATCCATTATCGTATGTAACAAAAGCTCTTATCTATGGATATAAAATTATTTATAAAGTAGATGCTGAGAATGTAAGAGCAGATCAGGTCCTAGATGACATCGATCAAGCAATCTCCTTAGAGGAGAACGCGAAAAATAAGGCAAAATATTTCCATTTCAAAAGTTTAATTTTAAAGCAACTAAAAGAATTTGAGGAAGCTCTTGAAGCAATTGAAGCTGCCCTTGAATTGGATCCTAAAGATTTCAGTATCAACTTTATGAAGTATAATATCTTTTACGATGATGGGAAAATTGATGAAGCTTTGGAGTTAGTGGATGAGGGGATAAAACTTTTTCCCGAGAAAGAGATCAAACTTATGACACATAAGGCGTATCTATACAAAAAGAAGAAGAATTATGATAAAGGGCTGGAAATAGTTGATGAGTTATGGGAGAAATATCCTAAGGATCTTGATGTGCTGAACAATAAGCTCTATTATCATTTATATAAAGGAGAGAAGGAAGAAGCAATAAAAACGGGAAATCTATTAATTGAGCTTGATCCTGGAGACGGAAATTTCCATGACTCCTTTGGAGAGGTTTTGACGGAATTTGGCGAATACGAGGAAGCTGTAAAAATCCTTCAAAACGTATTAGAGCTTGATCCATTAGGCTGGTTTACATATAATACATATTTTCACCTAGCTAGAAGTTATAAAGAGCTTGGTAATTATGACTTAGCACGCGAGAGTTTGGATAGAGGAATTCGAGCGACACAGACGTGTTTTTGCGGTGTGGAGATGAGACAAGAATGGAAAGAGAAAAAACGAAAACTTTTAGCTGAAATTGAAGAATTAGAGGCCAAATCCTAACTTATTTTTCTAATTTAAATTAATCTGATACAGAAAGAGCTGATTTAAAAAAAAATTTTACCCCAGAATAACAAAAAAATCTTAAAATTACTAATTTTTATTTTTTTATCCTATTTTTATTATCAATGATAATGATTCATCAAATACATGTCCTTCGACTTGGCATTTAAAAGGCATTTCTTCTGATGTAAATAATTCGGTGAAATAACCCTTCCAATAAGAACTATAACGCTTGCTTTGTCTATGTCTAAAAAGGACATGAAATTCATCTTCGCTTTCTTTTACAACATCAATTGTATGAAAATAATTCGCTACAACCCAAATTTTTTGTACAGTACTTATAATTTCTTCTACTGAGAGTGCTTTAAGTGGTTTTGATTCGTTATACCATAGGATTAAATCAATACCGATATTTTTACGCCAAGGTTTTTCTAAACTCTCTTCTGGCATCTCAGCGGCATGTATAAGTTGGTTAAAGGTTGTTTTTCCT
>Ga0209977_10001458_pt1 | contig 10379 bp, 6 predicted proteins | sample SumtaG_2_FD_183113 | JGI IMG/M metagenome (GOLD analysis project Ga0209977, IMG submission 183113) | Deep subsurface microbial communities from Indian Ocean to uncover new lineages of life (NeLLi) - Sumatra_00607 metaG (SPAdes) (version 2) | ecosystem: Environmental > Aquatic > Marine > Oceanic... | reverse complement strand
TTTGCGGGATCGTGGTTCTTTCATCAATTTTGGAAGCAATTAAATCAGAGTCAAACAATAGGTGACGCTTTCAATTTGGCAAGTAATTTCATTCCAGCAGGTCAGGTCAAATCTATATTTGAAATTCAATCTCCATTAATTCAAGATAATTTAGGAACTAAGGATGTTTGGAGTTTTACCAGTAATCCTCCGTTATAAATCCTTTTCTTTTGGAATTATGGATTTTTAATATAGCATTGATAATTTTATGTTAATAGAGATTTCTGAACAAATGTAGTTATCTTCACTTAAATTTATATTACAATTACAATTAATTCTAATTTAATACAACAACGGCAAAAAATCATAATGAAAAGAGTGTTGAAGAAGAAGAATAAAAGGAATCTTCTTAAGCCAATTATCTTTATAACATTATTTTTAGCAATTACATCTTTTCAGATTTTCAATTATTTAAGTAATCTAAACGAGAATCAAAACAACTACTTTAATAATGAAGGTTTATTCATAGCTCAAGAACCAGACACTACAGCACCAATTATTATTTTTCTCCAACCACTTGTAAACAATACAATAATACAAACTACCACATACACCATAAAAGTGAATATAAGTGATGATAACCCTCCATTGTATGGGAATGTTACACTACAAATGTCAAATTATACAGCCTTCTTATTCAATGTTACAATGGAGTACGATGGTGAAAATCAATGGAGCTTTAAATGGGATAATATAAGCTCTTATCCTAACCTAGATGTATATATAATTCAGGTGTGGGCTAAGGATTCTTCCCCAACTGAAAATCAAGGTAAATCGAATAAATTTTATATATATTTAAGTATTAAAACTGATGCTCCAGGGATATTAACTTTACTTCTTTATGTTTTCGCTATTTCGATAATTTTTGCAGGAATAATTGTATGTTTAAATAAAAAATTGATGCCTAAATCATCAAATAAAAAAGAGGGAAAGAATTAAAGGTGTTTTAAAAGACTAGGAACCTTATTTTCACTGGCTCTTATTTTGAACAAATATCAATAAATAAAAGGATAGTAATTAAATTTGTTGATGTTAACCCTTATATTAGAAAGTTCAATGAATCCCATATTTTCGATTCCAAAAAAATAAATGTATATATTTTCATTAATTACAAAAAATAAAATTAACTTCTTCGGGGATTTTTTACATTGAGTAATGTGGAAAAGAAATTTGCTTATCCTTATATTACTAAATTTAAAAAGGAGCCATTTAAATCATTTACAAATATCAAAAGAAGAAAGATTCGAAACTTTTATTATAGTGAATATAGTAAATTAGTTGAATTCTATCAACATTTTAATCACATCCTAGTAAATGATTTTAACCTCAATCTAGAGAATATTTTTTGGCTTATTTTACTAAGGAAATACCTCAAAGAAGAAAAGAGAAAAAATAGAGATGATATATTTAATTTCATTAAGAAGTGTGAAATTCAACAGCATGATCAAATAGGATTCAAAAATACTCCACTTTCTGAAAAAAAACCTGATATTTGTTCTACTTATTTTGCATTATCCAGCTTAAAAAATCTAGGTCTTCTAAATGAATATCTAATTTCCGAAGGCCGGACTCAAGTAAAAGAACAAATAAAAAATTTCATGTTATCATTAATAAAGAATCACAGATTTTTACACTGTCAAGATAAGGAATGTGAGATTTGTAAAAGCATCTCATCTACAAGATTGTTATTTTATGTTTTGGAAATTTTCACAATCCTCGGAGTTGATGTTCGTGTCAATAGGGATCAATTCCGCTCTTATTTGGATGAAAAAAAAAGAGATTCTTCTTTAATTTTTAGATTACTTTGTCTTAAATATTTAGATCTGGACTTAGAAGTAAAAGATAAAGAAATTCAATTGATTCAACAGCTTCAGAAGGAAAATGGCGGTTATAGTTTTGATCAGAGTGAAAATATTGATATCACTTTTTGGTCGGTTTATAGTCTTGAATTACATTCATGGCTATTGGATTATAATCCTGCAGGAATCTATTCTTTTATTAATCGAAAATTAAAAGAAATCTTAATAACTCAAGATAATTGGAATCCTAGTTTATTAAATGAAACTTCAAAATTAATTATTCTTTTATCCATTGTCTGGAAGAAGTTCATTGGAGAAATCGAAAGAGTGCTATTTAAGCATTTAGAAAGAGACAAATATATAGATATGAATCAGTTAAAATCAAACTTTGGTTTAGCAGATAATATTGAGGAACTGGTTTTATATATTAACCTAAATTATAATTTTAAATTAAAGATTATAGATAATGAGATTGAATTCAAGAATTATATTAATAATTTTAGTCAGGGTAAGAAAGAATTCTTTCAAAATTTCTATGATAAACTCAATAATAATAGTATCGTTTCTCTTTCTGATCTTTTTAAAAGATATAAAACACATAATCTAGAACCATTAAAATTGAAGGAAGAAGTTTTCCCAATAATCCGTGATATGGTTGAAAAAAGATTTTTTATAGGTAACATTAGAACTAAGAAGGTTTTTTTAGGATTTAAAACAAGATATTTATTTTATTTAAAATTCTTATTGAAGAAAATAATTACAAGTGATGTAGATTTAAATACAGAAAGTCTATATAAAGAAAAAGAAAAGTTGGATGATATTAAGAATGATATTTATAATATGACTTTAAAATTAAAAAATGTATCTTCTCAAATACGAGAAGAAATAGAAAGCTATCTTTTAATTAATGAGGTTGATTATGCCAGGGCACGCTTAAAATTTATTCTACGGGATGCTTTAATGGAAGCAGATTTTTTAAATGAAAATATTGAGAGCTCTTTTAATGAAGTTCTTAAATATGTTAACATTCAAGCGAGTTTAGGTTCAGAGATTTCTCAATGGAAAAAAGCTTATTCTATATTACAAAAAAGATTAATAGAAGTTGAATCATATCTCAAAGGAAAAATTCAAGAAAAGGAGGAATTAAGAAATTTAAATAGCTTATTAGAAAATCTAAAAGAAAAAATTAATATCATAGAAGAAGATTTGATTAAAAAGTTAGATTCGTTCAGAAAAGATTTTACTGAAAACCTTGAAAAAGGATTTAATAACGAAATATTAGATCTCATTATTCAAAATTTAGATAGACTTTCTCAGAATATAAGAAAGTATGACCACGTAATTTATAGTGTCTCTCAAAAGATTACTGTTAAAGAAAAAAAAATTATAAAGAAGCACAAGAAAATAATAGATAATTGGATAAGAGTTAAAGAACAGTTTGATATCGAATTTAATTTTTATACCGATGGTTTCCAATTTTTTAACATTAACTTACAAAAAATTGACGAAATCAATGAGCGAATAAAAGCGGATATAACAGAAATTGGAGAGAGAGCTAAAAGTAAAATAAAGGAGAATCAATTTCAGGAAGCATTCAATTTTACAAAAAGAGAATATGATCTTTTAATGAAAGATAGATTAGCTGAAATTAAAGAACTTCAATCAATTACAAAACATGAAATAAAAAAGAAGCAGAAACTCTATTTACTTTATCGTCACTTGCAAGAGAAGTTAAAGCATTTAGAAACTGAATTAATTGAATTAATAGCTAATCAAGTAAAAACTTTAAAAAACTATATTATAGAAGAAAGAAATAAATCCAAAATAGAAGATTTTGATAATTTTATTTTACAAGAAAGTGTAAAATTAAAATCTCAATTAAATCTGATCAAAAGAAATTTTGATCAATCTGATAGGTTAAAAATAGATTATGTTATTAAAGAATTTGATAATATCCAGACTAATTTTAACAAAGTAGATAAATTGTATTCGAAAAAATTATATGATTGTAGTCGAAATATTGAGAATTTTAAGGAAAAGTCAGAATTAAGTATCATCCAATGGGAAAAATTCAAAGATTTTTTTAGCAACGAAATATCAGTTTTAAAAGATGAGTATGTCAATAAAATCATTTCAAATAAAATTAACTTAATGGCAATTGAGAATAAAACAAATGTTATTAAATTAGCTGATTTAAAGGATGAAGTAAAACTATCGTGTAAAGTTATCATAAATAGATTAAAAGAAATGATAGATATTTCAAAAATTAATGCAGAACTTAATGAAGAGGAAAAATTTATTTTGGTATATACAGAATACTATTATTTAAATAAAGAAATTAAGAACTATATTGATAATCAACTATTAAAATTAAACAGAGAGAGAATTGGTAAAATTTTAGCTTTATATGATTCAAGCATAAGGAATAGAACCTTAAATGTAAATATGTTAGAGCTTCAAAACAGAATTAATGAATTAAGAATTTTTGATGATTATTTACCCAACCAATTCTATGAAAAAGTTAAAGAACTGCGAATTAATCAAGAAAGAGAAGAATTCCTTGAAACCAAAAAACAATTTGAGTCAATTTTAGAAAATGAGAGAACTGCAATAAATAATATAAAAAACAACTTGAGTTTGTTTAATAAAAAGCAAACCTTTATCGAAAAGCAATTTACTACTCTGAATGTTAAATTAAGAGAATATGCTAATAAAGTTTTCACAAAAGTTGAAGGTTATGATAATTATATAAAAATTCAAGAGATATTTGAGAGTAAGAAACTAGAATTAAAGGATAATTTGAAAAAAGCTCAAGATAAAATTGATATGCAAATAAATTCAATTATGGAGGCAACACCAGATTCAAATAAGTTAATTCCTGAAATCAGAGAATCATATGTGAGAAGAAAAAACTCTTTTACAAATGAATATGAAAATAAAATAAAAAAAATTAATGATCAGATTATTGTATTGAAGAATGAATCATTTCGCGAACAAATACTTAATATCATTAATGATACTAAAATAAATTTGAGCCAATTACTTGGTAATTTAGAAAGAAAAGTAGAAGACAACATTGAAATCAAAGAATTCAAGAAAATTAATATATTAATTCAAAGAAGAGCAAAAAGTATTGAATTGGAAACAAAGGAAGTTAAAAAACACATCTATGCCAAGTTTAAAAATTTTTCTAAAGAATCGAAAAATTTTAAACAAATATCAAAATTTATAATGGATGATTTTGATAAATTTATCGACGAATATTCAGAGATTTTAAATGAAAAAGTAAAAGCTTTGGAACGATTAATATTAAAATCATATATTGATATGACAATAAAGGCTGTAGCGAATGAATACTTGACAATTGGTTTTTTAAACAATGAATTGAAAATAAAAAAACAAAATATTCAAGACCATTTATTTTTCTTGATTAGTTCAGGAGAATTAAAAGGAAAGTTTGATCCTCGAATTTCCATATATTTCGAAAACCTAGAAATCTTAGATGAATTAGATGTAGCTGAATTAGAAGTAATAAAAAGTACTAACTATAAAGTAAATATGATGTTGCGTCACATAAAAAATTTAGCCAGTCAATATGGTAGTGTAATCGCTTTTTTTGCATCAATTATAACTATCTCGTATTATTTATTCCTTTTTAGTGGAAATAACCCTACTGTAATTGCCATCCCTATAATTATTACGATCCTTATTTTAGTGTTTTACATTTTGAGAAAAGAAAAAGAGGACCAAGTTAAATAACGATTGATTTTGATTTCCATTGTATAAATTAATCATAATCCATAATAAATTGAATTTGATTATCTATTTTTTTAAGATATCCCAGCCAGCAAGCGTGATTTAGATGAATATAAAACTTTTTGTCATCAATATCTTCATCTTGAGCAAGTTCTTGAAATTTCTTGTAATCTAACGCTCCATTTATACTATAAGTCTTAACTATATTAATCAAAGATTTTACATTTTTATTTAAATAGGTTTTATGCTTATTAGGTTGCTTATTTTTCTTACTTTTCAATTTTATTATTTTTTCACGCAGAATAGGTTCATCAAATTTTACTACATCAGAATAAAAAGTTATACCACAATTTTTGAGATTTTTGTATTCATCACTATTACAGAAATCATCAAGCTGAGTAAGAATATCTTCTATAGAGCGATTTGCTAAATATTTTAGTTCTAATTCTCTCCTTTCTCTAAAGTTTTTTATTTGAGGTATTAAACTTAAATCATTTTGTGGGGTTAATTCAATATTCTTACGTTTTAAACTGCTAATTAAAACTAATTGTTCAGGAGTAGATAGTATTGAATTCATAGAACGTTCTTTTCGTCTAGCAACGATATAAAAAGGAACATCAACAGTTTCTTCTGTAACTAGTATATAGCACCTCCCAGGAGCATATCTGCCAGTTCTTCCCCGTCTTTGAATCAATCTGATTTCAGAAGGAACAGGCTCAAAGAAAATTATCGCATCAACATTTGGAATATCTAAACCTTCTTCAGCTACACTTGTAGCGATCAGAATGTTTATTAGTCCTTCTCTAAATTTTTCCAATATTTCTATTTGTAATCGTTGGGAATATCCGATATCATCCATTTTAGTCGCTTGTCCAATGAATTTTTCAATTTTCAGTTGATTATTAAATTCTTTTTGTAATAGATTCTTAAGAAACTCTGCCATTTCACGATATTGTGTGAAAACAAGTATTTTTTTATTGTCAAATTCTTCAAATTCCTCTTTTATGATTGATATAATCTTTTTTAATTTGGGATGAGAGAAATTAATTTGTTCTCCACTTTCAATTACTGAATTTATATGATTAAAGTGCTTTGAATTAATAATTCTTTTGGCAGATAAAATATCCATGCTTGCTTTATACTTAATTCTATCTAAAAAAGATTTAAAAAGAGTTATATCTTGAGTTTCTAATAAATCTTTAGCATGAAGTATAGATATACAACTAGAACAATATGAGTATACAGAAGGGATATCAAGTTGATTTTCTTTAACTAAGTCAATAATTTTTGGTGATTTATAATATAAACTCTCAATATATTCTTCCTCGGATAAATCTAATCCATTTTCTTTTTCAAAATGTAAAGATAGTGTTAAATCACGAGAGATCCCTAAAAAATCTAATTTTGAATAGTATGGTTTATTTGGAGTAATAAGTTTATTTTTAATGAAAAATCTTAAATATTTTTCAAATAAATTGTACCATACAGCACTTAATTCCCTCAATTCGATGGGTAAATCAACTAAATTGATAAAAGTATCAATATCGTAAATATAATCTTTTACATCTTTGTCTTGATAATTTTTAAAGACTATATTCTCAATATATAAGTTATCACATATTTGTTGAATGCGGTCATAATCCTTCCCTGGGGAAGCTGTTAATCCTAATATTAATGGATCGGAGCATGTACTAACATATTCTTCTGAGATAAAAGTATAGGCATAATTGCCTTTAGTCTTATGGGCTTCATCGAAAACTATTAGTGAAACTTGCTTTAAATTGTATCTACCCCTCATTAAATCATTTTTGATTACTTGCGGTGTAGATATTATAATCCTTGAGCTTTGAAATAAGGATATTCTTTTTTCGGGAGCAATTTTCCCTGTAAATGAAGTGATTTCTTTTAAATCGATATCAAGGAATTTCTCACAAGAAGCCCTATGCTGTGAAACTAATGGTCGCGTTGGCGCAAGAATAATGGTTTTTGCTTTTAAGTATTTTTTTAAACAATTAGATATCAACAAAATACCAATTATTGTTTTTCCTAAACCAGTTGGTAAAACCACTAAAGAATTTTTGTTTTTACAATTAGTTACAATATTTTTCTGATAATCTCTATAAAAAATAAGGTTTTCTTTCAAAAAAGGTCCATTAAAATATTGTATTAGCTCTTTTTGCATCTTAAGAATAAATGAAGTTTAATTGCTTTTAAAAATAATATCGCTGTGAGATTTTTATAATATTATTTGATAAATTGATAATAGAAGTTATTTATTAATTTAGAAATAATTCAACTGATCCTTTATCAATTAAGGATGTGGAAAATCCAACTTTACTCAACTGGGAAAAATAAAATTTTATTTTTTGTATCTTGTCGATTTACTAATTTCTTTTCTTCTAACATTTTTATAGTCAAAACAATCCATCCACGAGCAACTTGATGGAGAAATCTACTATTTTCAGGATAAATGGCTTTTATGATGCCTTTTGGTGAAATACCTTTCTCTTTATTATCATAAATTATTTTTAACACTAGTTTTTCACGCTCTTTTCTATGACTTAATATATTTGCTATACGATCTTTAGGATTTTCAATAAGACTTCCATGGGCAGAAAGGATTAATTTCAGATTAGGTAATTTTTGAATTGTTTCAATAGATTTTATATATTCTGCTATACTACAATTTGGAGGCCCAAGCCAAGTTGTTATAGACCTTAAAATGTTATCTCCAGAAAATAATATGCCTTTTTCTTCATTATAAAGGGAAATATGGTCAATTGCATGCCCGGGGGATGGAAAAATTCTCCAATTTTCTCCGTTGATTGAAATTTCTGTGTTATCATCAATAATGATCTCTGGATCATCTATATAGGAAACACCATAAATACGTTGATAAAATAATCTTGAACCAACATTTCTCAATACGTTGATGATTCTCCGAGTGATATTTCTCCTTACTCTAAGATAGTCTTCATAAGCGTCTGTTTCAAAACTTTTGATGAAACTTGTTTTGTTTTTTATAATTTTCGCACTTCTTTCAGTTAGAGTTATTTTTATACCCAAAAGCTGTCGTAAACGTTTTAAACCACTAAAATGATCAGGATGGCAATGAGATACAAGAATTCTGGTAAGTTTAAACTCCTTATTTTGTGCTTTATAATATTCTTCTATTTCCTGAAGTTCTCTAATTAAATGTTTTATTGCTTTTTTTGTTCCATAACCTGCATCATAGATTATACCATCAGAACCAGCTAAAACATAGATATTTTCGGGGGGTTTTATTGCTCCAGAAGTCCCTTTTTCTTTTATTAAAAAAATACCGGGATAAACTTCAATCACGAGTTTAATAAATCATAGTAGAAAAAAAATATTATGATTCAAAACAGCTTTTTTCTTATAGTGCTCAAAACGATTACATAGTATGTTATAGCAAGTAATAAAATTTGATTCTTAAATTCTTGCATATTTAAATTAGAAAGTTACTTCTTTTATTTTATATTTAATAATAAAATGAAATTCAACAATTTAAATTAGGATTTAAAATGTATTGTATAAAATGCGGTTCTGAAATACCTGATGATGCAAAATTTTGTCCTTTTTGTGCAGAACTTATTGATCGCTCAACTAGCCCTCAAATTCAACCGACCTCTCAGGCTCAACCAACACCAACACCCTATCAGGGACCCACCCATATACCTCTAAAGTCATCAAGTTCTACAGGCGCAAAAATAGCTGTTGTTCTCGTGGTAATAATAATTGGAATTGTTTTAATATATGCTGGATTCCAAACAATGTTTAGAGTACCTACTACTGGTATCACCATGCTTATAATAGGTATTATAATACTTTGTATAGTATGTACTGTAAGTAGTTCGGGATCACGCCGTGGAGGATATAGTGGTGGTGGTTGCGATTGTAGTGGATGTGATTGTGATTGTGGAGATTGTGGTAGTTAGATATCATTTTCTTACGAGAGAGATATAAAATTAACAATCGAACAAAATGATGGATAACCAAAAAGATAAACGTCAAAATGATAAAAAAGTAATTATCAATTGGTTAGCACATCATAATCCAAATCGCATTGATTTCGATGATCATGTAATTTATATATTTAACCATGCTATATGTTTAGGATGTTTTGCTTTTCTTTTAGGAGCTACTGTCGCGTTAATAATAGGAAATATATTTTATTTTTACATTATAAATTTTATTAGTCTGCCTATTATTCTCATGTTCTTCTTGTTATGTTGGATCCCCTCAATTTTCCAGTATTTAATTCAAATAATAAGAAATAAGCCATTCAAAAATCGAAGAGTAAAATTCCTATGTCGTGTACTTTACCCAATTGGGAGTATCATATTTATATTTAAATCTCCATTCTGGGGTCTAGGTATTTCTATTGCTGCTGGGTATATGATAATAGGTATTAGAAAAATATTCTATAAAAACAAAACTTTAATCTCAAAACGTAAATTAAGAAATCAAAATTCTACTCCGGAAATCTAAGACTTTGTCATGCGAGGCTATTTTTTTTTAATATTGATATCAGAAAATCAACAGTTCAAATAATTAATTTTTATCTAAGATTTTAGAATCTGATTAGTAGAATCTGATGAGAATTTAATAACACTTTTCTTTAAAATTAAAGAAATAAATTTATAAAATGATAACAATTTTAATAATTTCTTAACGACTATTGCTTAAAACAAAGGAAATAATAAAAAAAAGAAAAATTAGGATTTTGTATTAAAATGGGATGATTTAAAAATACTTAATTGC
>Ga0209977_10001457_pt1 | contig 10382 bp, 12 predicted proteins | sample SumtaG_2_FD_183113 | JGI IMG/M metagenome (GOLD analysis project Ga0209977, IMG submission 183113) | Deep subsurface microbial communities from Indian Ocean to uncover new lineages of life (NeLLi) - Sumatra_00607 metaG (SPAdes) (version 2) | ecosystem: Environmental > Aquatic > Marine > Oceanic... | reverse complement strand
TGCACCTCCGAATGGAATATCTACAAGTGCTGTTTTCCATGTCATCCAGGAAGCCAAAGCCTTCACGTCGTCAAGATCAACCTCTGGACTGAATCTTATCCCACCTTTATAAGGTCCCCTTGCATCATTGTGTTGGACCCTGTACCCTGTAAACATCTTGACATCTTTATCATCCATTTTTACAGGAAAATTTACTGATATGTTTCTATCTGGGATTTTCAGCATGTCTCTAAGCCAGCCTTCCAAAGAAAGCTTATCTGCAGCTTTATCAAACTGCACTTGGGTTATTTTGTAGGGATTTAGTTTTTTCATTTTTTAACCTTCCTGTAAGGAGCGAATTGCACTGATTTCTCATAGAGAACAAATTGAGGGGGATGTGTGACAACCCTGCTTGCATACTCTCTCATTGGCGGGTCATCAGAAATTTTCTTAGAACCAATAAACACTTTTTTCCTGGCAATGTTCAGAAGCGAAGAAACAAATTTCTCAAGATTTTGTTCCTTAAACTTGAACCGTCTTTCTTTAAAGTCAACCCATTCTATATTCTCTCCAGAATGATAAATATCAGGATGGAGCGCAACAACATAGTCAAAACTATTGGGCCGGATAATGAGGGAATGATAATCCGCATGTAGGACCCTTTCTCCTTCACTTTCGTACTTCTTTATAACCTCAATGTCTTTATCAACTATAGTTACATTCTCAAAATGATCGGTCAGGCCAAGATCCCTAGGGCCCAGCTCAAGAAATGAACCATCTGGGTCCATTACATTTTTGATTACACCCAGATAATAATTAAACTCAGTCTCTTTACGAGAAATTTTTTCTTTTCCCATAAAGAAGATGTCTTTTCTTTCTAATAGAGATCCCATAAAAATCTCAGAATTCATCCCTTTAAAAATATTATGATAGTCTAACAGGGTAGTGTGTTGGTGTTAGGGGGTATTCACTATTTCATCAAGGACTTCTAAGATTATGCAAGCATCTTCAAAATAATCAATTACATTTTCAAAAGAAAGAGTTGGATCTCCTCCATGAGCAAAATCATTTCTTGCATCGTTCAAAGATTTCAAAGATAAAGCTAATTTATCATGGTTCTCTTTACTCTGAAAGTTTTCTTTAAAATTATTAACCCAATGTTCATCAAAATCCCCTAATAAAGAGTGAATATTCTCTAGAGAAGGATTTCTTGAACTATTTCTTACTTTATTTGTTATAAAATTTTTTATTTGTTGATTTTGAGAAGCATCACAGAAGTCAGAAATTATTGTTTTATACGCAAATTCTACAGTCCCACAAGCCTTTATTAAACTATACCTTGTAAGAAACATCATTATAGAACTTGTCGGTCCAACTATTTTTTTAATTGCTCCAATATCTTCTAATTCTTCCCTACATTTTTTTAAAGCAGCATCTACCCCTAAATTTCTCATAAATTCTCTCCATAAAGATATTTTAATGCTAAAGAAATCCTTCCCCTAATATTTTCGATATTAGTAGTTCTTATAGAACTATATTCCACAAAAGAAGAATCCTTTAAGAGATTTAATCTTTTTTTCTCTAGATTAGATACTTTTATATTTTTATTCCTCTCTAAGACAATTTTAGTAGCAATACTTATTGCATCAAAGACTGTTGGATGAAATTTTTCTGATAGGGAACCATCTCCTTTAAAATTACCCTCTTTATCTTTTAAAAAATTGTGGAAGGCATTGCTTCCAATCTTTTTATGAATAAATCTTATGGTTTGCTGAAAATTTTTTTTAAGCCTTTTTAGAACTTCTTCCTTTTCAACCTCTAAATTTCCCATATAATCATTTAATTCTTTTTTTAATGAGATTTGTGTCACTTTTCTATCTAATAATTCCTTATCCCCCAAAGCAAAAAACCTAAGGATAAATTCTATATCATTCATTCTTGGATCTTTTTTCTCTTGCCCATATAAGTCTCTCCATAAAGGATTTTCATTTAAAGAAATTAACAATCTATTGAATTCTCCTTGATATACGCAATTTCTTATCTCTTGTGGGGTTAAGGTACGCCCTCCAGTATTTATTCTTTCAAATACTTGATAGAGAACACCTCCACTAGATTTTTCTTTACTTTTTTTATCCATAAAGACAATAGAATGTATTGTAGAACTCAAAATTCTCCTTTGTTCTCCTTCAGACAATTGATTAAATGTTTTTCCTCTCCAAACCACATTTATTTTTTCAGTATTAGAAAGTTTGAAGACACTATCATCTTTAGAAAAAACCCCCTTCACAAAATCATAGACAGTCATAATTCTCTGGAACCCATCCACAATAAGTTTGGAATCTTTCTTTTTAGCTAAGAAAATACTTGGAATGGGGAGACCTAACAATAAAGATTCGATGAATCTACTTGCTTCTGATTTGTCCCAAACATAATTCCTTTGGATTTCTGGTTTTAGTAGCTCTCCCTCTTCATACATTGTTATTAATTCACGAAAAGACAGGTCTGCTCCCCAAGAAGGAATCTCGTAAGGGTCTTCAGAGTAATAGTCATCCTCTTCACTAGGAATCTTTTCTATATAGCTTTCTTTCTTTTCTTTCGGCATCTTCGTACGAATGATGTGCTCCTTTTAACAATTATTATACTCTAAGGCAACGATTCACAAACCTCTCCATCACCATCATTATCTAAGCCGTGAACATCTTCAGGCCCGCATTCATCAAAAACAGCCTGGGCTTCGGCTTGAGTTATGAAATCTCCGCAGTTGTAGATATCAGAAGAGCAGTCGTATTGGGTTTCGAAAGTAGTCTTCTGCCATATCCAACAAAAAGTTTTTCCAATACCAAAATTACATCCAGAATCTTCTTTTTGAGCTTGTTTTCCTCCAAAAAACCCAAAACCAAAAACAACGAGTAAGATGATTAAGATGATAATTATAGTGGTAATAAGTGAGCGGTTCATTTTATTTTTTTAATTTGGGATAATTAACTTTCTATTTTGTCTTTTTCTAAATAAAGTTTAATTAAAGCCTTTTTTTGATGATGAGACATTAAAAAGTAAATAACTATTATAGATATTAATAAAATAAGAAGTAAAAAAGAAACAGAAACTAAAAAATTTCCAACAGAAAAAATATTAATAGATTCCAGATTTAAAATTCCCAAAGAAATAAAAATAAAAGCGAATATTCCTATAATCCATTCCATCTGGTGATTTTCTTTTTTATGAACGTACTTAACTATCTCAATTTTATTATTTATATTTTTAAATTTTATATTTAGGATACCTTCTCCTTCAAACCATTTAGCTTTTACTTCTTTCATCTCTTCCTCCTCGGTCTATCCCAATAAGGGCTTTTACATTTAGGGCATACTCTTGGTTTTTTCCTGCTTCGTGGGGGCCATTTATGTTTACACCTTTCACATTGGTATCCTTTTACACTTATCGTGACCCTTTTCATATAATTACTATTCTTTAATAATATATAAATATTTAGTATATTACCAAAAGAGAAACATTTATATATATTATATACCTATATAATAATATACTATAAGAGTATTTAAAATGGCTCTCTGCTACCACGAAGAATATTTTGCTTTGGGATTTTTAAGTGCGTTTTTTATATTTGCGATTATGACATTGTTTGAGGATTGGATTAAAGATGTTATTCGCAAGCTTAAATTTTCCAGGCCAAAAATTTAAATAATCTACTATTTTAATTATACTATGAAAATAGCTTCTTTTTTTTCTGGTGCGGGGGGCTTAGACTTGGGCTTCACAGATGCAGGATTTAAAATAGCTTTTGCTAATGATAATTGGGAAGGTTGTTGGGAAACGTTTGAAAAAAATCATAATGTTAAAATAGATAAAAGATCTATTCTAGATATAAAACCCGAAGAGGTTCCTGATGTTATTGGTTTTGTTGGAGGTCCTCCTTGTCAAAGCTGGAGTTTAGCAGGGAGAATGAAGGGGATGGAAGATCCTCGTGGCAAGCTCTTTTTAGATTACCTAAGTTTAATAGAAAAAAAGAAACCACTCTTTTTTTTAGCAGAAAATGTACCAGGCATTCTTTCACCAAAACATAAGCCAGAGTTTATGAAAATACTTAAGAAATTTTGGGATATGGGCTATGTTGTTTCTTATATGCTAATGGACTCTAGATATTACGGCGTTCCTCAAGAAAGAAGGAGGGTTATTATCGTGGGATATCATAAAAAACTAGGTAAAAAATTTAAATTTCCAAAAGGCAAAGGGAAATGGAAAACCATTAAAGAATCAATTGGTAACTTACCAGAAGCAAAACCTGCTAGTGAAAAAAATAAATCTAATGGGCTTATGAAAATTCCAAATCACGAATACATGAATGGAAATTTTTCCACAATTTATATGTCTAGAAATAGGGTTAGGGGTTGGAATGAGCAATCCTTCACGATTCAAGCAGGGGGAAGGCACGCCCCAATTCATCCAAAAGCCCCAAAAATGTTATTTATAAGAAAGGATAAAAGAATTTTTGCGCCAGGAAAAGAGGGTCTTTATAGAAGATTGTCTGTTAGAGAGTGTGCAAGGATACAAACGTTTCCGGATAATTTTATATTCTATTATGATAATGTTGCTGATGGTTATAAGATGATAGGAAATGCGGTTCCTATAAGGCTTGCAGAAGCTGTAGCGAGAAAAATAAAAGAAGATATAGAAGAATATTTTTCATATAAAAAAGCTAATTAATTTAGCATCAATAAGTTCTTTTGGATTATTTGGATTTTTAATCTTGGCATCTTGTACTGAGATATCTTTATTTTTTTCAATATTTTTTCGATCTTTTGATGGGAAGGATTCATATTTCTTCTTTTCCATTAAAGCAAATACTGAAAATCCCTTATTTACATCAAAGTTTATTATATTAGAAAAAATAGAAATTGGATTCTCTATGTTCCACATCCCTCTTATTCTTAATGAAGTAACTCCAAGAGGATCTACGTTTTTAACACCCCCCAACTCTACCGTCTTCTTACCCTGTAATTTTTTTGCTTTCAATACCGAACTTATTTCTTTTTTTAAAGGTGCATGTAGATTTTTATAAACAAAATGGTCTGCAGCATAGCATTTTCCTTGCACAAAAAAGAGGTACTTAATAATATTGTTTTTTACAGAGCCAACGACATAAAAAATATCTTTTTCTTTCCAATTTCTTTCACAATTTCTGCATTCAGCAGTTATTCTTGGATCTGAAGACAGCAGTGTGCTCTTTGGCGGAGAGCTATTTAGTGCTATAGAATTCTTAAGCCCTTCAATCTTCTTTATCTCAAAGGCATCACCGTTCTTTATTATATCATCTGGAGGGTGGTTTTGGCTTCCCTGATAGGAAAAAACTTTATTGTATTCCTTTTTCTTTTCTTGCTGTTTTTTCTTAAATGTTCCCGCTATTGCATCTTCAATGTAAAACTCCAATCTGTCCCCTACGGCGTTAATCCTTATAAGGTATTTTGTAGCATAATCTTTTAGGTTATTTTCTTTAAATGAAGCAATATTTGCTATAGCAGTAAGTATGTTAGGCATAAAGAATACAAGCAGACTTTGTTTTTATTAGTTTCCTTTTAAATACACTAGATTTTGCGTAAGCACTTCCCCAAGTCATTAATTATATCATGTTCCCAAAACCTTATTACTTTATACCCTTTTTTCTTAAGCATTTTATTATACTTTTTATCCCTTTGGATATTTCTTTCAATCTTGTCTTGCCAATATTCCTCTGGAGGAACTTTTCCAAGCTTTTTCCAATTATAGCCGTGCCAGAAATCTCCATCAATAAAGATAATAACTTTTTTCTTCTTATGCACAAAATCAGGATTTCCAAGCATCTTTGGTTGATATGTGAATCTTTTTCCCCAGAGCGCCTTTCTTAATATTATTTCAGGAGAAGTCTTATTTGAGCGTATTCTAGACATAATTCTGCTTCTAGTTTCTTCGCCGAATTTATCTGGCATAAACCCTCAAGGAACCCCCAACTTTTAACATTTTCTATATTTGCGATTATTATTTTGTTTGAGGACGCTTTGAAAAGATTAGTTAAGAGGATGAAAAAATTGCTTGTTTAGAATCTTTTCAGCAAAAACTTTATATACTAAGTATACGATTTATATTAGGTATACATGGCATACAAGAAAATAAAAGAGAAAGAAACCACTATAAGGGTAAAGGAATCCACAAAAAAAAGGTTGGTGGGTTTAAAATTTGTAGGGAAAGAAATGACTTATGACAAAATTATCAATATACTTATAGATAAATCAAAAAAGAAGAAAAGATGACCAATTCCAAAAAAAACCCTTGGCAAACTTCCGAAAAAAATAAAAATAGACTACATTCTATCTGCAGTTACATGGCTATGTTTCCAGCAAACTTACCACATTTTTTTATAGAGAGATATTCTAAAGAAGGAGAAACTATTTTAGATCCCTTTTCGGGGAGGGGTACCACTGTCCTCGAAGCATGTTTGATGAATAGGGGAGGTATTGGTAATGATAAAAATATTCTTGCATATGTTTTAACAAAAGCTAAGGCGGATATTCCTCAAAAAGGCAGGATAAGCTCTAGGATAAATAAACTGGAAAAAGAATTTAATTCAAGAAGAATTAGTCTAAAAAATGTAAATTTAAATATAAGAATGATCTTTAGTGATTTTACATTAAAACAACTATTATTCTTAAAGGATAAATTAAAATGGAGAAAAAGTAATGTTGATGCATTCATTACCTCAATGATTCTTGGGATACTACACGGAAATTCAGAAGGATTTTTATCTTTAAGTATGCCGAATACATTTTCTATGTCTCCAAATTATATTAAAAATTTTATAAAAAAACACAAATTAAAGCGACCCAGAAGGAATTCCTTTGAACTTCTAAAAAGAAAGTTAGATCGTTGTTATCAAAAATCTTCTAAAAAAGGAGTGGTATTTAATCAAGATGTCACAAAAATGACAAAAATTAGGAGTGATTCTATAGATCTGATAATAACTTCCCCTCCATATACGAGAGTGATTCGCTATGGACAGTTTAATTGGATAAGACTTTGGTTTTTAGGGAAAACAGGAAAAGAAACAGATAAAAAATTATTTTTTACTCAATCAATCGATAAATATTGTAGATTTATGTTTGATACTCTTACTGAATTTAAAAGAGTTTTAAAATCACAAAAAAAATTAATACTTATAATAGGGGATGTAAATGATAGAACCACAAAAAAACCATATAATCTAGCAGGAAAAATTTGGAAAAAATGTGCTAAACCATTGGGATTCAGATTAGTAGAACCAATACAGCCTGATATAATTGGAGAGAATACTAAAGTTTCTAAAATTTGGGGTGATAAAAAAGGAAACGCAACAAAAATAGATAGAGTTTTGGTTTTGGAAAAAAATTAATTTTCTTCAAATGCGGAGGAAGAAGTTAAAGATACAATAAGAGTTCTAGCAATTCTTTCTAATTCCTTTTCTTTTAAGAGATCTTTTTCTTCATCTCCTCCAGAGATAGAGGTCTCCTTTAAAAATTCATCCTGTAGAAAGGCATGAAATGCAACATATAAAATATAGTCACTTTTTAGTCTTCTTTTCTTAGGTTCAGCATAATTTGTATTTTTTAAAGTAGATTGTAGCCATTTATTTGAGGTACTGACATATATTGTTATTTCTGAACCCCTCTTTACTTCAGCTACATTGTCTTCACCCCAATTTTCTTGATCGTAAAAAACATGTCCCTCATATACTTCTTCTACATTAGGAGCATTTATATTAAACTCAGCGTCTTTTTTCGAAATCTTCCTTTCTGTAACAAGAATCTCTCTTTTGTTTGATGTTATCTTCTTTTCAGTAAATCTTTCTAATTCCAAACAAATTTTAAATTTTTCACCAATCTTTACATTTTCTTCTAATTTTATTATGCAGATTCCTCTTCCTCCAAAAAAATTGCTAGTACTGTGGATTTTTATTTTATTTGCGAGAGAAGAAGGAATCTTTAGATTCCAAGATCTACCTAAAACTCCATCTGGTGCGTCTGATTCCAATTGTAATCTTGTGGTTCCCCCAATAGATATTTTTAATGGATCTGCTTTATTCACAATTTTTAAGAAAGAAGGTTCTTGTTTAGTTGGAAGAGGGGGCAAATCTTCCCTCTTTCCTTTAATCGCTTTCTTTTTCCCTTTCTCTGCTACCCCCTTACCAGAATGTTTAGCAATCATTAATCCAAATTTTCCAGGATCTAACCGATTTAACATTTCCGCAAGCTTAGATCTCATCTGTTTTGTTGTTTTAGTTACTCTTTCAGATATTGATTGGTTTTCTCTTTCTTCATTTTCTCCAGTAAGGTATTCATCTCCAGAAAGTATGGTGATTAAAGAATCTTCTATCAAGCTGGCTCCTTCTTCGGTGATCCTATCTCTAGAAGTGGTAAAAAGAAACTTTTTTCCTTGAGAAGTCAAGTTATCACATTCAATTTGCACAATAAGAGAGTTATATATATAACCAAGGCGGCAACGGTCCTTTATAATATTCTTTCTGAGTTTTCCTTGAACTTGTCCATTATATGTTATTAATATGGGATGACTATCCTCATATAAAATATCCTTTATCTTTATTATTCTTTTTATCCCTTTTATAATTTTGAACGGTTCTAAAAGAAACCACCTAATTGATAATTTACCATATTCCGGATTTCTTGGAAATTGATATGTATATTCCATCCATTTTTTAGTGTTATCTCCTCCTTGTAATCTTCTTCTTACACCAGATAAGATTCTCTTTGATCCAGGAGCCCATTTATCGTAATAAAGAGCATAAGGTAATGGGGGATCAAATAAAATTTGGTCAAATAAATTATAGTAATTTATGAACCCTTGTTGTAAATTGGCATTGTGGTTTATGTGCATTACAAGAGTTCCAATTCCAAAACCAATATCATCTTTAACTTCTATTGAAAGGGGGAGCTCATCTTTATCTACTAAGTATTCATATTTGCCGTCTTTAGCTTCCAAATCTTCTTTTAAATCATTGAATCTAATTATAGTAAAAGAAACATTTTTTGTTTTTAATTTTCTAGAAATAATCAAAGTGAATTCACTAAATGCACAAGTAGTAGATCCCCCTTGACCATATTGGCCCATTAAAAATCTTTTTCTAAATTTATTGCTTTCATTTAAAGACAAAATTGTTTTGGGCATCTCTTCTCTAGTTAAACCAATTCCTTTGTCTCTAAAGACCACATTAACTCTTGACTCTTTTGGTTTAACAAAAATTTCTACCCCGCTTTCTTTTGCAATCTTTTGTCTCATCTCTTCTTTTAGATTAACTAAGTACCCTTCTTTTATGTTATAAATTTTGGATACAGCTTCTCTAGGATTACTCATATTTAATAAATCCTTTTTCTCAGTCGCATGTTTTTCTAATTCAGCATCTATAGAATTAGTCACCCTTTCTATTAGAGTATGAGCACCAGATCCAGCAATATGTACTCGGCCATAATTCGCTTCAATATCTCCCAAATTTCTCCAACCACAACCAATACCTTCTAATTTTTGAATTATCGAAATAATTTCTTTTTCTGATAGATTTTCAACACACAAAAATTTTTTGAGAGAACTCAATATAATATTTACCATTTTCTCACAACTTAAACTCTCTTTTTGATTTATGTTTATTAAATTCAGACCTAACCTCTTTCCATTCTGATTCGATGGCGTTAATAACTTTTCTTGCCTGTTCGTCGGTATAGGTATAATTTCTCTTGTTTGCGCAATTTCTTAAAAGACGCATTTTTTTCAAAATTTCCTGGACACGTCTAGAAGCAACTTTTTTGAACCTTTCTTCCCTCGTTTTTGCCTTAATTCCCTGTTTCTTTCTTTTTAAGTTCATGTACTATATATTAGAAATATGGTATTTAAACCTTTTTATTTAGACTTAATATATGATTTAATAGATATATTATAAAATATACATCAAACCCCAACTTTTAACCCTTTCGCCATAAGAAGGAAATCTTTTAAATCAGGTTGATTAGCATATCATCATGAGTGAACTAAACTTTGATTCCAACGGCAAGTTTATCGGGGTTGGGGGCAAACTATTTGATAAAAGGAATCAATTCAAACCATCCCCACTAAAACATCTCCTTGGGAAGAAACATCGATGTCAAATCTGTGGGAGGCCTATTGCCCATCGGGGAAATTGTTTTAGCTGTAATATTCAAAACAAAAGAGCGTCAGAATTAGCTATGAGAGATCTTCTTGACAATAAGTTAGAAACCAGCGAAGATAGTGAAGCCCTGAAAAAATCATATTCTAAGAAATTTGATAATTCTCAGGATACTGAATACTGGAGTTTGTATAAAGACAACCAGATACTTCCACCCCTGAGA
>Ga0209977_10001455_pt1 | contig 10393 bp, 16 predicted proteins | sample SumtaG_2_FD_183113 | JGI IMG/M metagenome (GOLD analysis project Ga0209977, IMG submission 183113) | Deep subsurface microbial communities from Indian Ocean to uncover new lineages of life (NeLLi) - Sumatra_00607 metaG (SPAdes) (version 2) | ecosystem: Environmental > Aquatic > Marine > Oceanic... | reverse complement strand
AGGGAATGAACGACGGGGAGATAGGTGATGAATTGGGAGTTTCAACTTCAGCAATAGGCCATCGTAGACGCTTAATGAAACTTCCAATAAGTAAAGTGAGAAAGCTGGTTATGCCTCTGGAAATGCTGGACCAAATTGAGAGATTGGAGGCTGAAAAAAAATGAATAAAGTCAGGGTATTCTGTCCAATATGCAAAGGTGGGGATAATTCGATATGGGAAGGTTCACTTGAAGAATGGGGTGAAGAACTATTGAAGGAGAGTCCACCTTATTGGGCCAATTATGCACACAGACATGAAAATGCGCATGGTCATCAAATAATGGTGGAATATCCATCAGGCATGATAGTTCCCTTTAAATTATCATAAAGGAAGAGAAAGTGAATTGAAAGAGAATTGGACTCAGCTGAAAAAAAGACCCGTGAAGTGGGTTCCCGATAAAATTATTTTTCACGTCTATGACAAATCCTCGATACTTTCGGTACATGGAACATCGTTGTTAATGCGTTTTGATGGTTTTAATTACGTTGATGTGTATTACCGTGAGGATGCTAAACAGGTTAGTATAAAGCCCCAGAAAAATAAGACAAAAAATAGTTATAAAATAGGGAGGCCCAGCAGTGGCTTTTTTCAGATATCAGCGAGTCGTGTCAAGGAAATCTTGGGGATAAAAGAAACGATTGAACTAACACATCATTGGGAAGACGATATGCTCATACTAAAAAAAACGCATTGCCCCCCCGAGAACTAAACGCAAGAGGAGGAGGTTAAAATGACCAATAGACAAGAATACAAGGAGGCCTTAGGCCGTCTCGATAAGGACACCAGGGTTTGCGTCAAGTACCTTGAGAAACTGGTGAACAATAAATTCAATGAGGCACTAAGAACTCAGCAGCCTCCCCCGAAGGTTAACCTCTCGAAGATCGAGTCCAACCTGGATAGTCTACAGAAGCAGATCGATGGGTTGAGACCGAAGGTGGACGCAGCTTACAGTTTCGTCCAAGAACACGATGAACAGGAGAAATACCTGAAGAGTCTGACAAAAAGAGCTGAGGAAGTATTGGATGGGGTACAACAGCACTTCGAGGAGCTATATGATTCAGGCTACTATAGCGAGGGAACGCGACGGAAAATTCGAGATGAAGGACTGATCAGGAAGACTACAAAGTGATTGTTATCCCCAAAAAACTGAAGGATGTCGTCGAATACTATATTCTATCATCGGATAGATCCAAGGAAGTCGGAGGATACTTCTATGGCAGCGAATCCAAGTTCCAGGCATTCCTGCCTAGCCCCAACTTCAGCGAAACGCCTCGAAATACCTTTAAGCGAACCAGAACCGGAGATCACTTCGCAAAGGAGTTCGGGATCATGCTGGGGATCCCTATAGTCGGGGAAATGCACAGCCACCCTGACGGGTCAGTCGTATCAGAGAAGGATACCAAGTACATACGATCCCACAACTACCCCTACGAGGTGGTCATCGCCGACCAGGACGAGAAGTTCCGGTGGTTCGTCGTGAACCGAAGCCTCCAGGAGGTTGGCTACATCGAGTCCGATGAGGAGCTGGAGAAGCTGGCGTTCATCTTCGCCCTGGAGATGGGGCTGAAAGATATGGGACGTGTATTCCTGTCCAACGATAATACACTTCTAATGACAACGGCCCTAGGCCGGGCCCTCATCAGCTTCGACGAGGAGGCGTACAAGCTCTACAATCTGCTCAAGGACATCGAACGCCGATATTTCTTCCCCCCGAAAACTGAGATGGCACGAATAACAGGGCTATCCGCCGCCCGGGTGAATAAGGCACTCGCCAAACTGGAGAAAGAGGGACTGATACCAAGATGAACCAGACGCGCGCGAGGATGATTGATCCCTGGTGTATAGATTGCCCCCTTCAGGGACGAAGGCAGTGCCCAGAGACCCCTAAATTTATCGAGGGCTGCAAGAAATTCTCAGAGACAATGCGATGTGCGCCGCCGCTACATATGCGTAACCCGTGAGCGACGCCCATAAACCTTAAATGGGGATAAGACTCATTATTTGTCGGAAAAAGGCAGGGATGACCTAAAATGTCGGAAGTAGAAACAGCAATTAGCCTGACTGATCATCTTCCCGATATACGTTTTCCAGAGTTCACGTCTAAGCTGATAACTGATACCATGGATGCCGTTGTATCTGCTATGATTCGACAGATGGAGGCATACTCCATCCTCTTAGCCAGTGCAGCCAAGACCATAGAGGGTTTTGAAGCAGATGAGATAACCCCGGAAGAGGTTGACAATTGGCTCGCGACGAATTTTCCTAATCCTGATGCACCAGAAGGTGCTCCTCTAGAGGATCTTACTATAATAAATTCTCCTGTTCCTGGCACGGGTTCGGATTTCAACTACGTGGCTGACCCAGAAAATATTCCCCTTAAACAATTGCTAGAGGCTGAATTTGCTGAAATACCCCTTAATAGGCCAGCGACGGAGGCCGATACTAGTTATCACGATGGACCACTTGATACTACTTCAGTTGATAATATTCGTATCGCTGTAAAGAGAAAACTGGCGAGAACCCGGCTCTCAACTCTTCAGCAACTCGTGAAAATGGGGATCGCCAGGATAATCGTAGACGAAGGCAAGATATACACAAAATTAACGTTCGACGTTGGAGCTAGCCAATTCCACGAGAAAGTCAAGAACCAATATGAGAGGAAGAGATGGGGTGCTGGTGCCAGAACCAGCTTTATTGGTAGGTTATTTGGCATAAGCGCAGGGGCCAGTTACAGCAAACTCAAGGTAACGACAGTAAGAGAAAGAGACTTTGCTCGCGTTGATGCCAGGGTAGCTATCGTGGGTGGCGTAGAAATCATGTTCAGGACCGACTACTCTCCCTTAGGGGTTGTATAACCCCCCTTTTTTTATGTGATAGAAAATGAGTTCCGATGAATCAATCTCAACGGATTTCTCCTTCATTGTATCGAAAATCATTGATGACATAAGGATAGGCCTCATAAATTCAGAGGTGGAACAGCAGAGGGATCTGATACAAATTAAGCGGATAATCGGATCTGATGAGGAAAAAGTGGATCTGGTTTCATACTCTGATGTTGACATGTTTCTTAAGTTAAAATTACCTTATCTGAAAAAAGGTGACGTTTTTTCCAAGATAGAGAGGGGATTTAGATATCGTGAGCGAACGGAAGATGAAGAAGAGGACCCTCCAATCAGTAAAGTAATAGGATATAATATGAAGAAGGGTGTAGACTACGCAATAAGAAAGGATGAAGAAGCCCATCACATATCACTCAGAGGAGTGAGTAACATCCGTAACTTCATTAAAAATAAGATGGAGAAAGAAAGAAGGGAAATAATAACGATGCTAGCCAGGAAAGGATATCCCCAGATCGAAGTCGAGGGATTCAGCGTCACCGTCAAGACAGTCATGTCCCATAAAAAACCCGGTGAAATATCTGTGAAAATGCCTGAAAAAATATCAAAGGACGTAATTCATGAAAGAGGTAACCTCATAAGCGAAATAAAGGTAGACATCAGAACCAGAAAAGAGACGATCGGTTAAATCATGCTCGTAACCTTTAGGCTGTGATGCGCCCCAGGAAAATCAGCGATAAGTGTCATTCTCCTCAGATGAATTAAAAGTTAAAGAGTGATAAGCACTAATCATCTCAATTGATTGTTATGGGTGAAGCCGCGAAAGAAGATCCTAAGGTAATAATATTTCTGGGAAGAACCGTTGAGGGCTTCAATAAATTTCTAACTGAGAGGAATCTGAATGTCATTGAGACTGAGATCCTCGCTCTTTATGTCTTAGATGCAATGGAGAACTTTGAGAGAAGAGATAGAAAGGCTTCTAATCTTTTAATCAAAGAAATTCTTTCTCTTGTGAATGTGGAAGACGCTGAGACCGCTGTTGATGTTACAAGACAATTTGGGAGGCTGTGTGACACTTATCGAGCATTATTTCAAACTTTAACGGGTAAAGAAAATGTGACGGAGAAAAAGGATGTCTGAAGAGGAGGAAACCTTCGTTGTGTCCATGAAGGTAAAGGACATGCCGAACAATCCAATACCAAGTGTAAAACTGATATGTTCGGGCGGATGCGGTGACGAGGTCTGGGCGGACAAGAATTTAGAGAGACTCTGGTCCAAGTTCCCAGTTTTATGCATGGAATGCGCCCTTGAAAAGATGGCATCTATGGAAGATACATCCTTCGCTATAGCGCCGGAGAGTATAGAGTCATTGATGAAATTTATGGTTAATAGGGATAAGTCACTAAACTCTTAATCGGTGATGCGCCCCACCGAAAACCTAATTTATTGATTCCTTTTTTCTCCTAATCCACTCTATCGCTTTATCTAAAATTCCATAAAGCCCTAATCTCCATTTAATTGTCATTAGAACAATCATCAAAAATAGAGCTACCCAAACAGCTATTTCTTTCATCTCGTCTTCTTAGTTGAGAAATTTATTTAAACTTTGAGATCTTGTGTAACCTTTAAGCGGTGATGTAATCCATTTGTTTGGTGGGGGAGGGCTAGGGGCCTAATGGAGACACGGGATCCTGGATATCGGGTAAATCGTTGCAGGGAGAAAGGCAATTTCCCGGCCAGGCGGGCTCCTGCTCCCGGGGTATATCCAACCTTGCTCCAGGGCCGGCAACACTCCCCATAACTTCCAAGCGTGCGCCAGCGCCGCATACGCGTAACCCTTAAGCGAGTGGAATTGATACCCTATATTCAGCAGGTGAAAGTGATTCATATGACAAAAGAAAAAGTCTGTTTAATTGTACCACCAGACACCTTTCTACTAGACCCGTTAATGTGTCCTCCACTCGGACCGCTTTACGTAGCAGCCATACTAGAGCAGGAAGGACACGATGTTCTATTTCTGGATCTAAGAGTTACCAGTCAAATTGAAAAAGTAACGTTCCCCCAAGTCAAATACTATGGTTTAACTGCTACCACCGCAGATTTTAATTCTGTCGTGGAAATCAAGAACCTGATTAAAGCCCAGAACCCTCAGAGCATAGTGATTCTGGGGGGAGTACATGCCACGGTGAAACCTGAGGAATCAGCTAAAGAATTTGATGCTGTTGTAGTTGGTGAAGGAGAAAAATCAATTTTCAAGATTCTTCACGGAGCCAGAGGAATAGTAACGTCAGATGTCATTGAAAACATTGATACTATTCCTTATCCTGCTAGACACTTGTTGGAGCCAAATGCAAGGTTTTCCCGGCGGGCGTACAAAGGCCAAAAACATGCGGAGACCGAAATAGCCACGTCCATAACGAGTAGCCGTGGATGTCCATTTAACTGTTCTTTCTGTGCGTCTCCGGGGATGTGGAATAGAAAGGTGCGTTTCAGGAGTCCAGAAAACTTTGTTGATGAAGTCAAGTATCTCATAGACGCTTATGGATGCACACATTTTAAAATGAGTGATGACAACTTCTCTCTTAACAAGGAAAGAACACTCGAAATCTCACGGTTATTGGAGCCTTTAAACATACGTTTTAGGTGCCATACCAGAGTGTCTTTGGTTGACGAAGAGATATTGTCGGCACTTGAAGCTGCCGGGTGTAACGAGATTACCTTTGGCATCGAAACAACGGATGATTATATACTGGAGAAATTACAGAAAGGTGAAACCGTTGAGTCACAGGAACATGCACTACGTCTAACTAAAGATGCTGGAATTTCTGTTGGAATCTACCTTATGGCTGGGCTACCATTTGAAACATGGGATACTATACATCACTTGAAAGAGTTTATTACAAGAAACAAAAAATATATTGACAGATATGTGCTAAGTACGTTAGCTCCTTTTCCTGGTTCAGACATTTATAACAACCCTGAGAAATATGACATTGTATGGATGGAAAAAAACTATGACAAATTCTTGTTATACAATGACAAAATTTTGATTGCCACAGTGGACTGCACCCAGAAAGAGCTCACAGAACATAGAAACGAGTTATCCACATTTCTAAAGAAAGTATGGAGTGAATGAAATGCGTATCTTCGTAACCGGAATTGAGGGGTTCATAGGAGGCTATATAGTTTCTAAGCTGAGCCACCCGCGTCGTAACCGCATAAAATCGACGCACCCCCACGCACACAACCATTAAGCGGTGATGCCACTTCCCTGCGCGCGCGGTGGTCTGAGGAATGCCCGGATATCCGATGATGGAGCTAGAACGACGTGAACCCATCCATCTTGGAGAGATGCAATACTGGAGAGTGTACTGGAAGTATCCAGACGGAAGGAAGATGCCATTCAAGACCGACACCTGGGATGGAATCCAGCCCGTGGAGGTTAAGCGCGTCAGAAGGATCGTGGCTTCCCATCCAGGAGAAGAGTGAAAATGGCGACAATCAGTGAATTATTTAAACAGGGCGTGAAGAAGATGAGGCTCCCCCATTGGGATGAATACACCTATCTCGAGTTGATTTTATCCCCCCTCGATGAAAGATATTATTGCCCATTGGCAATTCTGCACCATGTGGCTACCGACGGGAAGGAGCCGCCTCTCAGGGAGACCAGGCGACTCATCATTTTCGATCAGGATGATCGATGGGAGACAGCTGAATAATGCCGATTGACACTCGCGCGGGCTAGCAACACTCCCCATAACTTTCAAAGGTGCGCCAGCGCTACATATGCGTAATCCTTAAGTGGCGCTCATAAATCTTAAACGGCCACGGCATAGAAGATGCAGATAAGATTAGGCCTCCATAATCACTCGCAGATGAGTGATGGATGCTTCACAGTCGGGGGACTACTCCGGTACCTCAAGGATAGCGGATACGATGTCGTCGCTATCACCGATCACAACGCCTACACGGTTCCTCACCCAATTCAGCTCAGGGAGAACAAGGTGGAGGACCTGCTAATTCTTCGAGGGATTGAGGTGACCTTCCCTCGGATTCACATCATCTGCCTTGAACCGATGAAACATGAGACGGTCAAAGACTGTCTTGGAACGGCAAGGGTATCATACATCGCCCACCCATCCTTCAGTGGCTTGAATCCATTTGACTGCCGCATGATCTGCGACAAGTACCATCTGGACGGAGTCGAAGTATATAACAGCGGTCACATTAACTTCAAAGGTGACTATGATGGAAATCTTTATGCTGGAGATGATTTGCATATCCCGAGCCAGGTTTTGACAAGCTGGATCGAGATGGATGTCGATGGTTTAGATAAGGAGACTGTGCTGGAAAAGCTTCAGGTTGGTGATTACGAGCTCTTCAATAAGCCCCAAACTTGCTAGTGCGCCACCGCTACATATGCGTAACCTTTAAGCGGTGAATGTGTGCGCGTCTTAGCGGAGACGAAATCAGTGCCAGACCTAGGTGACACAGACCTTATGGAGATTCACGCCGTCGTCACACCTGCCGACATACTCAAACTGCTGGAGAAGCACCGCGACCGATACATAAAGACGCTGGACGACGTGAAGCGCATCTATAGAGCCCAGACAGAGCGATACGCTGAGGCGTATAAGGAATACACACAGAAGGAGATCGACGGCGATCTGACTGAGGCCGAAAAGAAGGCTAAGCCTACGGAGCCTCGTATGCAGCCTGATCGGACGAAGACATATGACCGCTATATCGCCCTGTACAAGGCCACGCAGGCAGAGAGCGTTTATCTTTCTGAGCAGCACTTTGGGGAATTCTTCCTAGACGAGTGGGAATTCATCAGGACGCATATCAGCCATCTCAGAGTGTTGAGAGCGGGTGGAACGGGGACCTTCCTCGACTCCGACCTGAGCGCCGTTGCGGCAGACGCCCTCACGCTGTACGGATCCTAACCCCCTTTTTTTTCTCGTAACCTTTAAGCGGTGATATGCTCCATGTCTTGGTGCGTGAGGTATCATGGGCATTGCGGCGGGGAACTCCTTCTCTGGTTAATCTCAATAGCCCGCGTCGTAACCGCATAAAATCAACGCACCCTCACGCACACGGGGGAGGGCTAGAGGCCTAATGGAGACTCGGGATCCTGGATATCGGGTAAATCGTTGCAGGGAGAGGGCTAATTGCACCCTTTCATAAGTCCGGCCAGGCGGACTCCTGCTCCCGGGATTTTACTTCCACCTTGCTCCAAGGCCGGCAACACTCCCACAACTCTCAAGCATACGCCAGCGCCACATATGCGTAACCCTTAAGCGAGTGTAATTAATACCCTTACTCAGCAGGTGAACATGCTCTGTCCACATCAACAGGCGCAACTTGACCCTCATAGCCCAATTCACGGGCTTTGGGGGCAAGATGCAGGTGAATATGTCTGAAACGTGGACTAGCGGAGATAACCCACACAGTTAAAGTAGGATGCATCAAGTGCAGCTGGAAGGCCTACCGACACAACTACGGAAGCAGGAAAAAGAAAATGTACTCCTGGAGCAAGGGAAAAAACAGAAACTACTCCAGAGGCTCCTCCCATGCGAAGGTCACCGATTCCTGTAGCAGATGTGGCAGAGCTGTGAAGATACTGAACCAGAATGAGGAACTCGTAAATACTTAACAACCTTTTTTCCAAGGGGATCAGTTGTTCCTGGACCTAACGGGGGTTATGTTCCCGACTCGTAGAAACTCATCTTCCGCATGCTTGATAAGTAAAACCTTCATAGCGCAGGTATCCAGGACAGGCAGCCCTGCCCATGCTGAATGGATGCAGATCTTCTCCTTCAGCTCGTTGTTGATGTACCTCTCAACTCTCTCAGTGTCTTTCGTCTTCACTATGTAGAAGATGTTCGAATGCTCCCGACTCCGGACCTTGACATGGCCGTGTTCATCGAAGAACTCGAGCTCGCTTGGGCTCAGGCATTCCTCGAGGAACTTCCTGCTTTCCGCCGCTATCTGGTCGAGCAGCTCCGGGGTGATCGGCGGGATCTCCTCGATACCCCATCTCTCCATGAGGCGATCCTTGTGCTCCACCTGTTCTACTTCAGGTAACTCCTCAAGTCGCTCCCGCCACCGCAATCGCCTTTGCTCCAGCTCCTCTATCTTCCGTGGATCCCAGGGCGGTAGATGCCCGACGGCCTTCATCATCTTCTTCTGCATCTTATAACTGACCCTGAGGAAGGCATCATCGTGCCCTAATCGCTCCAGCCACTTCAGGAAGGTTTCAGGCGCTACCTCCTGGTCCTCTGGGATAGGTGCAAAGTTAACCGTCAACTGATCTATGTGCTGATAGCTGGGATACTGTGATGGGTATTGCCCCGTCCATCGATAATAGAAGTAGAAGATCTTCCCAGTCGGCTGAGTTACCCTGATCCAGCTATGATGGTCGCCGCCCCACTGGATTCGGTTGGGCCAGTCGTTTGTGTCCGCGGTGAACTGGGTTACCGTTGAGTTCTGTCCGGTGTATTCGTAGCCATCAAAGGTTGATTGGGCGTAGCCACACCACGTAATTACATAGGAACTGTTGTTAGCTTCCGTGCACTGTATATTGGAGTATACGGTATCCGTGGAGTTCGCCGTGGTCATCTGATGAAGCCAGCTCATCCCTCTTTCTCCTCGCTTGGAAGATTATCGTAGCCGTTGAAGAAGGCCTTCAGCCCAGCGGGATCGTCCATCCTAGACGCAAGCTGCTCTATGTGGTATAGCAGTCCGTTGAGGATCTCCTGAATGTGGGGCATGTTCCCTGTCGTCTGATTGACTAATGTTTTGAGCCTGTGCATGTCGTATCTCTCCTCCGGAGGCAGGTCCGATATTTTTCCTGCATCCATTACAGTCCGTCCTCCCGCTTCTTCAACCAGTTGACGAAGTCGTTGAGCAGCTTCCGCCAAGACTTCTTCGGATCGATGCCCTCCTCCTGGAAGAATCTGTCGATCTTGCTAGGAAGCTCTCCGACTCGGATAAGTATCGTAGCATCAGTCTCAAAACCGCAGTGCGGGCAAAATAGCGGTCTCTCGATCCCGTCTTCTTTAGGCTCGCCCTTCATGGGCTTGCTTTGATCTATCGGCGTATCGGTCGCCAGCTCATCGTTTTTGTCCCGGCGGTTGAACAGGATCCTACCGGACTTCCCCGGCTTCTTGGTATAGTCAATCTGACCTGGGACAGAATAGTGTGGCTTACTGTGCTCATGTCCACAGTCAGGGCATATCCAGTTCTCTGGAGGGTATGTCTGTATAAGCTGTCCACCCATGGCATAATCAGCCTCCCCGGGCAGGTTGAACCATTTTTATCTTATCGGCTATGAGAACTATGCGCTCGGCCTCCTCATCGAACTTCTGGATCAGCTTTCCCGCACCGTCCTTGAACAACGCGAAGGCCATGAACCCCGCTGCCAGCTTCTCCTCGAAGATCTTCTTGATCTTCTCCATGGCCCCGGGCTCATTGGGATCCCATTCGATGGGCTCGTGTCCTCCAAGCGGCGTCA